>Ga0209646_1000128_pt1 | contig 130930 bp, 154 predicted proteins | sample AraplaL_Col_mTSA_FD_184259 | JGI IMG/M metagenome (GOLD analysis project Ga0209646, IMG submission 184259) | Arabidopsis root microbial communities from the University of North Carolina, USA - plate scrape CL_Col_mTSA (SPAdes) (version 2) | ecosystem: Host-associated > Plants > Roots >...
TGGGCATGCGGCTGCGCCGCATCGCCGGACGGACGGCAAGCCGCCCGAATCGTGAGGCAGGTCTGGATCGTGCTTGCCCCCCGCTTCATCGTGGGTTTCGGCCGGCGCTGCGCGCCCGGCCGACCTGCCGCGGGAATCGCGCTCCGACCTCTCAGCAGACTCACGATCGAGTGGGTGCAGAACGCAGATCGGCCGCGTCCCCTGTGTTCGGGGAACGCGGCCGATCTGAAAAAGTGAGGTGGGCTATCGGAGCATGCGCATCATCGCGGTGAGCGAGATGGCAATGAGTGTGAGGAGGCCTAGCCCCATCAGGATGTGCGGAATCATCACTGGGCCGAAGTTCGTCAAGAGTGTGATGATCCCGACGATGAGCATTCCGACGGCGATAGAAGCCGCCCAGATGATCGCCACGGTGGCAATTTTGTAGCCTGTGTCTTCGTTCACGGGTTCTACCTTTCCCTAGAGGTCGGACATTATCGAGACGTCGTCCGGGCGGAGAGTGTTTCCCATCCGCGTCGGTCGAGGTCCTCGAGTGCGCCTTTGAGTTCCTCGACGGGGATGTAGAAGCTGGCCGTGCGCTCGAGCTGTTCCTGGAGCAGCACTAGGTCGTCTTCCTCGTCCGCGGCCGGCGCCGTCAGCGTCAGGGCGCCCAGGGCGGTCGTGAGCTCGTCGACGGGGATGTAGAAGCCGCTGCGTTCCTCGATGCACTCCTGCAGGTTGAGGTGGAAGTCCTCCTCACGGTTCGCTGCCGCAGAACCGTGGTTGTCGGAGAGCGCGTATGCGACGAGCCTGTGGAGCAGTCGGGCGCTAGTGGCCGGTGCGCAGGACGTGCAGAGATCCTCAGAGCCACTCACCCAGGAGCAGCCGAACATGCACCCGTGGTCGTCGGTGCAGCCGCACTTCCGGCAGCTTCGGATCTCGGCGAGCTCGACGGTGATGCCGGAGTTCTCGGCGAGATCTCGGGCCATGGCCTGGACGCGCTCGAGCAGCTCCGTGGGGGCGGTCTTCGGGATCGTGATCTGAACCGTGGTGGTCGCGTTGTCGATGGTCATGACTTGCTCCTTGCTCGGGTGATGTCGATGCCGGTACGCCGGCGGATCTCAGCGATGGCGTTGTCGAAGCTGCGGGCATCGCTCGGGGTGCCCGGGAGGGTGATGAACGCTGGGTGGGTGGGGTGCTGAACCCTGGGGTGTGTTCCGCTCAGGGACACGGTGAAATCGTGGTCCTCGAGCATCTGACGGAGTTCGTTGAAGGTGCTTGCTTTGCGGCGCCCCACTCCGCCTCGGGGACGGTCTGAGGTGCCGGATCCATCGCGGAATACGGCGATCACCAGCCGCGGTTCGTCCGCCGGCACGACGGCGCCGATGCCTTTCCGCTTGTAGGTGGTGCCGCCTCCGTGCTCGGCGGGTGTGATGGTCTCTGGGTCGTCGAGGATCTCGACGACCTGATCTCGAGTGAGCTTGTGCTTGCTGAGGTGCTCGTCCGCGCTCTTGGTGAACCGCCACGGCTCGTCCTCGTCGACGGCGGGGCGAGAGGAGCTCCAGATCGGGGTCTCCACGCGCTCTGGTCGTGGCCGTTCGGCGAGCAGCGCCGGCGACGCCGTCGCAGTGCTCTTCGTGGCCTCTGTGCTGGTGGGGGCATCTTCCGCCAGCGTGAGCGTGTACGAGCGCTGCAGAGGTCGGTGGGACGCGGAGATCAATTGACCGCCGAGGGCACCGGCATCGGCGGAGTGCAGGAGCCCTGAAGCGATCGTCTTGCCTGCGGCGTCGGCGACTGTCAGGCGGGTGTTGACCCCCATGGCTTCGAGGGTCACGCTGATCGGCACCCCCGGAGATGGATGTGCCGCGCCGTTCATTCCGGTCACCACCCTCGACTCCATTTCAGGGCAATCGAGAGTGCCAGGAATATAAGTGTCAGCCCTATAAGTGGGACAACCAGCGCGAAGACTCTCTCGGTGAGGAAATCGATCATGGGTGGCATGTCTGCGTCATCGTGTGAAGGGTCTGTTCCTGTGTTGATCGGGGTCTCCCTGGGGTCTTCTGAGACGCTGTCGGGTGCCGTGTTCGGCGCATCGGGGTGCTCTTCGGGCGCAGCGATCGGGGCCTTGGGGAAGATCTGTTCTGCGAGGCCGGGTGTGTTGGCCAGGGTGATCCCGAACACTGCGATGGCAGCCAGGATCGGTGCGATCACGATCGTGGGAATGACGGACCGATTGTGAGGCCCCTCGGTGCTGTTCGCGGTGCGGAGGCTGAGTGTCTTGTCGATGCCACGGTTTGCAGCAGTCTCGAGAGCCCGTCGAGTGGCTCGGGCCGCGGTGCGTAGTCGTGTCGAGATCTCGTCGACGGGATCCTCGTCGACGTCGTTCTCTCTGGCGAGGATCCGCTTGAGGAACCGTCGTGGTCGCCGTGGGCGGAGCGCGGGCGTCTCGCCGGAGAATCTTGCTTCCCACTCGTCTTCGTCGGTCCAGGACTCGTTGAGCGCTCTCCACTGCGATGTGGCGGCGTGGAGCTCGAGCAGCGGCTCGGTGTCAGCGATATCGGAAAGTCGAACCCAGCCCTGCGTACCGTAGGTGCGCCACCCAGCAAGCCGGCGAGCATGCTCGAGGGCGAAGTCCCGAGCCAGCGACGCCGGGTCGCCCGCCTCCGTCAGCGCCTGCAGGGCGCTCTCTGAGGTCGTCACGGCCATGTGGAGGCGTGCCGGGCGCCGGAAGACGTCGAGGGGGCTTGGGTCATCGTTCTGGGTCCACCAGGCCCGGAACTTGAGTTCAGCTCGGACGATCGCGGCGCCGATCGCGGCCGTGGCGCCGGAAGTCGCGATCGCGGCAACGAGAAGGCCTAGCCCACCGAGGGTGACCGTGAGTACCCACAGTGCGGCTGCTGCAGTGAGCAGAAGGATCGCCGCGTGCCGAGGGAGAGAGCCGTGAGACCACGGGCGCTGCGACTCGAACGCGAACGGTTCATCGAACCAGAGCACCCAGCGACGTCTCCACCACACGCGGTGGAAGGAGATATCGGAGAGGGCTTGTATCTCGGCCTTGCGAGAGCTGCTGCTCTCGATGGTCGAACGCCGGATGGCGGGTACGGACATCTCACACCTCAATTCTTGAACCTGACACTTAAAGAGTATCAGGCCGGCCAGACCAGGTCTAGGCCTTCATGAGGAGTAAGCGGGGTCCCGCGGACTTCGCGGACAGAAACCTCGGGTCAGGAGGTGGTGGCAGCAGTCGTCTGTCGGCTGTGCTTCCGCGGTCGGCGACGGTATGAGCTCAGCGGCTTCAGCGGCGCCTCAGACAGCCACGCTTTCCCGGCGCCGCGAGCGAGCTTCGCGGTGGGGAGCTGCAGGCGATAGGCGTACACGTCCTCGAGGATCTCTCCTCGAGCAGCGGATGCCGCGAACCGGTTCCGGAACGTGAGGATCTCGATGATGTCGCCGCCGGCGGAAAGGCGCCGCAGGCCGTCCTTCTCCTCGGGGCTCACGGCCTGCTTGCGTCGCAGGCGCTCCAGGACGCCGGATGCTCGTCCGGTGCGAGCGATCCGGGCGACTCGAACAGGTGCGTCGCGCAGCTGCACGATCGCGACGTCGTGAGGAAGCAGCCACCCAAGACTCCCCCACGTCTGGTCGGCCGTGACCGGGTTGCTGGCGATCGAACGCAGCGCTTCGCGGTCGTTGATGAGGTCTTTCGCTTCTTGAGTGAACGCGCCCTGGGGTGGGCGCACCATGGCCACAACGTCGCCGAGACGACTGGCGGGCACGCCATTGTTCACCCAGCGCTGGATGGTGCGACGAGACACTCCTAGGGCGTCAGCTGCCGCCTCGGAGTTCACGCCTCCGAGGCGGTTGTAGCTGTCGAGTGCTGCGGCGAGGACCTGGCCGAGACGATGCTCGGTCCATACCTTGCGGAGGGCGTCCATGTTCGCGACCTCGCTCTGGAACCACAGCGGTGCGGCCGCAGATGTCGGTGCCTCCACGACTCCCCCTCTCTCAAATGAACCTGACACTTATAGAGCGTAGCAGGTGCTGCCGACGCTGCTCAGTTGTCGGGTTGAGTCTGAGGAGGGCCGGAGATTGGCCAGGGGAGCTCGTCGAGGATGTGCCAGATCTCCGCTGCACTACGTGTGGTCTGGACGCCCAGCGCCATGTTGTCGCGGAGCGTCTCGAGCGCTGTGGTCTCGAGGAAGTCGATTACGTCTTCGGTGGCGTCCTGGTAAGCGAGATGTCCTCGGCGGCCGGCAGCGATGATGTTGGCGATCTTCTGGGCCTGCAGCACGGTGATGGAGGTGGGCAGGTCGTCGCCATCGTTCGAAGCGACGGTCTCCTGGTACCGGTCACCCATCTCGGGGTCGAAGCGCGCCATCAGCCGGCGACCTGCTCGAGCGGCTTGCGAGCTCGGCCGCGCTGGCGATCGCCGCGCTGCTCGTTGCGATCTGCGATGAACGCGTCCGCGTCCTCACGGCGGAATCGTGGTGACGGGTGCCCGCCGCGTCCTCGGACGTAGTCGGCCGGCTCGGGGAATCCGTCGACGGTGCGGATGTTGTCCCGCACAGACTCGACCTTCACGTCGAGACCTGCAGCGAAGTAGTCGTAACCGACGAGGTCGGAGCTCGTGAGCTCGGAGAACTTCCACACCCGCGCCTTGAGGGCGCTGTTGTCGAGGCGCAGGTGGGCGTTCATCCTCCCCTTGCGGCCGCGGCCCTCCTCGATGCGGGTATCGATGAACGTGTCCGCCTCTTCCTGGTCGAAGTAGGGCACGCCCCCGATGGTGATCACGGGCTGCGGGAATCCTTCGACGCGGAGCTTCGGGTCGTTCGCCTTGGCGTAGATCTGGACCGTCTTCAGCTCCACACCCAATCGCTCAGCGAAGTAGTCGTACGCAACGACGTTGGTGTCGGCGGTGGTCATGCTGGTCCGTTTCTGTCCTGGGGGCGGCCGGGCTGGTGGTCCGCCCCGGCCGGGAATAGGTGTGACACTTATTAATCAGTGTAGGGGCCGGGTTGCCGGCGGCACAGGCTTGAGACGCCACTAGGGCCACTCCGTTCGGGAGTGGCCCTAGTGCGCTGCGGTCGTCACGCGAGGCGGGACGCGAGCTCGTCAATCTTGTCAGGTCGGAATCCACTCCAGTGGTCCTCGTCCGTGATGATGACGGGCGCCTGCATGTAGCCGAGCGCCTTGACCTGCTCGAGGGCTGCGGGGTCCTCGGTCAGATCCTGGATGTCGTACTCGATGCCCTTCGCGTCGAGCGCCCGGTAGGTGGCGTTGCACTGCACGCAGCTGGGCTTGGTGTAAACGGTGATGGCCATGTTCACCTCCTCTCGTGGGTGTCGCGCTCATCGGCCGCGGCCGGGAGCTTGGTGGTGATGCGGGTGGTCATTGGGCGTCCTTCCAGCTGATGCCGTCGATGCCATGGAACCGCCAACCATCGACATAGCCGCCGTCGAACTTGCTGGTGAGGTACTGCACCGCGGCGTCGTCTCCCCCGCTGGCCCAGGCTTCGTAGAGCTCCGCCTGCTGCTCCGGGCTCATGTTGAGGTGGGAGTTGCCGAGTCGGAGGTACTGGCGGTCGTTGGGGTCGGTGGTGGGTCCCTGCAGGCCGTGGATGGTGATGCGGCGGGTACGCCCCGTCGACGGGGCGGTGGCGGCGAGGCGCTTGGCCATCTGGGTGCGGCCGCGCTTGGTGGTCACGGTCTGACGGGTGCGGGTGCGGACCTTCTTCAGGGTCTCTGCCCGCGGGATCCGGTCATCGCGTGCCCACCGCTGCACGGTGCGCTGAGAGACCCCGAGACGCTGTGCGGCGAGACGGGTGTCGATCTGCTGCCGGTCGGTGCGGCCGGGGAACAGGTACTGCAGCATTGAGCGGGGTGAGCCGGTCATCTCGTCGCTGGTGACGTCCTCGTAGCTCTTGCCTGTGAGGTTCTGGAAGACGCCGCCCAGGCCCTCGAAGATCGCGCGGCCCTGGACGGCGCGGTCGTCATCGTCGAACGTGACCATGTCAGATCAGCTCCTGCATGTGCTGCTTGCCCTGGAAGTTCCCCTCGCCGGTGAAGTACTGGCCAAGATCGCGGACGGTTGCGCTGGCCTCGTACTTGAACTGGCCGAGGCCGCGGCCGTAGTGGTCGCTCTCGCCCGGCCAGGCGGTGACGGCTTCGACGTCGTCGGAGGCGTAGATCACGGTGTCCTTGACGACTGCGACGGGCCACCGGCCGGTGGCCTCACCGATCTGGCGGATCCGGCGGATGATGTTCGCGCGGCTCTTGGCGATGATGTGCTCGTACCGGACGGGGGCGAACCCGAGCATCCCGCCGCGGTTGTCCTGTGAGGCGGTGATGCCGAGGCCGGCGACGTAGCTAGCCTTGATCAGGTTGCGCGCGATCTGATCGTCGGGATCCGTGGTGTCGAGGAGCTCGCGGGCGTCACGCATCCGCTGCTGCCAGGTGCCGAGTAGACGCTTCTTCTCGGTCCACAGGTATGCCTCGTGGATCTCCAGCTCGAGGTCGAGCTCCTTGGCGAGTTCCATGGTGGGTGTGGTGACCCACATGACGCGTCCGGGCACCGCGGCACCGTTGCGACCGGCGGGAGCGATCGGGTCGGGCATCAGCCACGAGCCCAGCTCGGGAGCGGTGATCTTCCAGTAGCCGGGGAGCTTCGTTTCGCCACCGAACGCCGCACCCTCGGGGTAGTGCGTGGGGTGGCCGACCGGAAGGTCGATGCCGGCGGCCGCGGCGAGGTAGGAGCCTCCCCGGTCGTAGGCGTGCAGCCAGGTCTGCTGCTGCTCCTGCTCGGTGAGCTTGCGCTGCCAGTCGAAGTCGAGCTCGCGGAAGCCGGCGTCCTGGACGACCTGCGGGGTGTTGATGGGTGCGAACAGGTGATCGCGGTCTTCCCGGGGGTGCAGGGCGATCATCAGGTCGAGGCCGGTGGTCGACGGGTTCTTCCGGTACGGGAACCGCAGCGCGCTGGTGAACTTCTGCAGACGGCGGGCGATGACAGCGGGCTCCGGGTTGTCTTCGAGGACCTCGAGCTGGAACAGCGTGTGCTGTGCGGGCAGGAAGCCGACGAGGACGCCGAGGTCACGGTTCTCGTCATGCCAGCACTCGATCGACGGGTTGATGGAGCTGCTCTTGCCGGAGACCTGGAAGCCGTCCTCGCGAGCCTGAACGATGAACGGGTGGTCCTCGGTCGCAGCGTGCAGCTTCTCGAGGTACCGGAACGCGCCGGAGTTCGGCAGCTCGTCGAACGGGATGCCGAGGGCGACTGCCGCCTCGAGGGTGACGTAGATCTGGCCCCGCTCGCTCTTGCGCAGCTTGTTGGCACCGGAGTTGATCTGGGTGCCCAGGCGCAGCTGGGACGCGAGCTGCGCGAGCTGGCCGATGTGCACGATCGGCTCGGTGACCTCGACGTGCTCGCCATCAGGCAGCCACAGTCCATCGGTGTGCAGCACGGCCACCGAGGCGCGGTAGGCGCCCGCCGCGACCGGTTTGGCGGCCGGGGCCGACGTCGCTGCCTGCGACGGGCGCTGCGGCTGCTCCTGGACGGGCTCCGGCTCATCGGGCAGAGAGTCGATCGGCAGCTCCTCGGCGACCGGGGCCTCTTCGGGAGCGAGGGGCGCTTCGGGGGTGTCGAACCCGGGTGCGTCGCCGGACGTGCCGAACAAGGTCGGGGGAACGTCGCCATTGGGGTCGCCTTCACCGCGGGTGTCGTCGTCAGGGCTTCCGCCATCGTTGTCGTCGAGGAACACCGACAGAGGGATGTCCCAAACGCGTACCTGCTGGCCGTCGAAGCGGCGAGCGGTGGCGGCCTCGCCACGGTTGTTGCGGATCACCCATCCGTGGGCGACGAGCGCGGAGCCAATCGACACAGGGGTTTCGGAGAAGGTCTCGTCCGCCCGGGCAGCCATGGTGTTCGCCGTGGCGATCGACTGGGACGGGAACAGGTAGAGACGGTCCTCGCGGCCCTCCTCGCCGCGCTTGATGACACCGATGCGCTCTCCCGAGGCCCGCCATTGGCTGTACTCGCCGACACCCTGCAGAACCCAGCCGAACGAGTCAGCGCCTCCGGGGTAGACGGATCCCTCTTCGCTGATGTGCACCTTGCGGGAGGCGATCGCCTCGCGGAGGTAGCTGAGCAGCGATTCGGCGGGGTCGCCGGCCGACGAGTCCTGCAGGCAGATCGCCTTGTAGATACCCTCGCGAGCCCAGGTGTAGAACTCGCGTGCTTCCTCAGCGGTAATCGCATCGAGGTCGCGCAGCATCCGCAGCATCAGGGAGACACCACGGTCGAGAGAGACGGCGGCGTTGATCAGACGGCCGAGGAGTCCGGCGTCGTGGGGCAGCTTGGCGAGCTGGCTCTCCCAGAACGCTTCGCTGTTGAACTTCGACGGCTCGCCGCCGTCATCGTCAGACTCGAGCTCGGCGAGCAGCTCATCGCGGCGCTGAGCGACCCACTGGATGAGCGTCGCGCCGAGCAGTCCGCGGGCGGCACGGTGGCTGCGGGACTCGAGGCGGGCGAACAGCGCACGACCGTTGTCGGTGGAGCGCGGGTCGAGCGGGAGGTTGACGATTCGGGTGTCGCCGGATCCGGTCGCGGTCAGCTCACCGGTGGTGATGATGCTGGCTTCGATGGGGCGGTCGACGCTGATGCCACCGCGCTGCTTACCGGTGATGCGGCCGATGCCGTTGAAGACGGTGCGGGCGAGCTCGGAGAGCTTCTTCTGCGCCTTCTTGGCATCACCGTCGGGGGCGAAGTCGTCGACGAGGACCGGGATGTGGGAGGCGCCGCCGAGGGCACGGATCAGACCGATCGTCGTGGTGCCCTGGTTGGCGCCGGAGAGCATCTCCTTCGTGCCGCGGAAGTGCAGCGAGGGGGCGAAGTACTGGCAGACGACTCGAGCGTGAGCGGACTTGAAGCTCGCTCGTCCGCCGGCCATGTGCATGAGCATGTCGCTGGGGACGAGGACGGCTCCCCAGGCGTGACCGAGCAGCGGTGCGAGAACGCGCTGCAGCAGCCCGGATTCCTTGAGCTCGATCGTTCCCTCGAGCCAGGCAGCGCGCAGCGCCGCGGCGTCGGCTGCAGGCTCGGGAAGGTCGCACACCGCGTACGGGGCCGCGGCGTCGACGTCGACCTCACGAACACCGTCGCGGGTAATGGCGCCGCCGGCGTGGACGAACACGGGGCCCTCGTCGGTCTGCCGCCAGCCGAGGCTGGTGTAGACGGTGCTCTTGGTCTTGATGGTCGGCCGGGCGCGGTAGATCGCGCTCCACGCGGTGGTGAGAGCGTTGCGGGTGGTCGACTCGAGGAAGTCCGGCCACGGCAGCGCGCGGGCCCAGGAGCCGTCGCGGACCTGCTCGTCACTGAACTTCACGATCGCCTTGTCGGTGATCAGCTCACCGGTCTGGGGGTCGCGCATCGCCTTGCCCTTGCGGGTCAGGTGGGGGCGGAAGAACTGGACGGTGATGGTGTGTGCCGGGCGAGCGACCTCGGAGTCGGATCCGTCGTCCTCGACGGCCTCGGAGAGCACCTCTCCCCAGCCGCCCATGATCTTGTAGTACTTCTTCCGCCACCCACCCTCGGAGAGCTGCTCGCGCTGCACACGAACGGTGATGCCGTTCACGACGTCGAACTCGGTCTGGATGATGAACGGGTTGTCGTCCTCGTCCTCGCCCCGCAGGGAGATCACTCCACTGCCTCCGTCGCCGGCGCCGCTCTCGGGCTCCGGCTTCTCCCCCGGCTCGCCGAACTTGACGGTCGTGACGCGCTTCTCGGCCGCGGCATCCGCCGTTGGCCCAGCTGCAGTCTCGGCGTCGATGATCGCCGCGGCGACGCGACTGGGGACGGTGAGACCGGCGATGTTGAACGTGTCGGCGGACATCCTCGCCGCCTGGTCGAGGATGCGGAAGAACTCACCGCGTGCCTCGGCGCCTCGTTCGGAGTACTCGACGCCATCGGCCGGCTTCGTCGACGCGATCCGGTCGAACCGCTGCGCGGATTCCCGGGCCCATGCTTCGGCGTGGCGCTCGGACGTCTCGGCGTCCTGTTCCTTCACCTCGAGGTTCGCGATCGCCTCGCGCTTGCAGATCTCGACCCGGCCCAGCGCCTTCTCGGCGTCAGCAGCTGCCGCCAGCGCCTGAGCATCGTGGATCGAGATCTTGACCAGGGTGTCTGTGGTGCCGCCGGCATCGAGGTGATCGGTGAAGTCGGCCTTGCGCTCGGTCGGCGCCGGCAGATACGTCGTGATGTCCACGCCGAGGTCCGTGAGCTGACGGGTCAGGGAAACGGCCCTCTGGTAGCCGGCGAGATCGTTGTCGACAACCAGGTGCACGCGAGCACCCACGAGCGGCTGCAGCAGAGCCTCGGGGAACGTGTTCGCGCCGCCAGCGTTGGTCGTGGCGATGAGCCCTTCGGCCACCGCGTTGTCGACGTCCTTCTCCCCCTCCAGGAGCCAGACATCCTTCCCGGATGCGGACGCCTCGAGCACGTCGGGGAGGTTGTACAGCAGAGGGGCGAAGTCGGTCGGGCGCTTCTTGAGCCAAGTGCCACGGGGTCCGAGGTACGCCTGGCGGAAGTCCTTGTGGCGCTTGCCGTCGATCTCGACCTCGAGGCGGCGCACGCGCTGGCGCTCCGTGCCCTTCTCGTCGTAGTAGGAGTAGACCTTCGTCTCCTCCCACGCAGCACCGGTGAGATCCGGAGCCTTCGGGGCGGCCTCGTCGCGGGTCAGTCGCGACGGGAGCGTGGGACGCTTCGGCCGCGGCTCCCCCACGGGGCGCTTGCGGAAGCCCTCAGGCAGCGGAGCATCGAACAGGTCGGAGACAGTGAGACCGAGTGCGGCGGTGATGTCGGCCGCCGAGGCCTTGCACCCGAAGCACCAGAGGGCCACCTTGCCGTCGGATGCATGGTACTTCACGCTCAGCGACGGGTTGCCGTCGGCGTGCACCGGGCAGAGGGCCTTGAAGGTGTTGGCGCGACGGTCAGGCTTGAAACCGTTGGTGTCGAGAGCGTCCCAGATTCGATCGAGAGACGTAGCGGTGGGTGCGCCGGGAGGTTGTTCAAGCGACAAGGTCGACGCCTCCCCGCTCGGTCGTACCGAGAGGGGCAGCCGGGTGCGCAACAACGCCAGCCACACGGATGCTAGACATCCGCAATACAGGCGCTATACTCATGACTGTTCCAATCAGTTGGTACTGGGAATAACCCGAGGCTTCCTGCGAAGAAGCCCTCACACTTTCAGATCCCCGCTCGACGCCAATCGAGTGGGGATCTTCCCTTTTACGCTGTCCTTGGCAGATCCAGCTCCTCTGCTCGCTGAGCTTCCCGCTCGCGGTTCGTCTTGTCGATTTCATCGACGATGTACTGAGGCACCGGAAAGCCCTCGTGTTCAGCGAGTGCTTTCGCGATGTAGCTGCTGACGTCGATGCCAGCAGCTGCGGCACGACGCTCGAGGAGTTCTTCCCAAGAGAGTGGATAACGCAGCATCTTGCTCGCCCGTTCTCCCCTGCTTGGACGGCCACCCGAACGGGTAGCGGCAGATGAGCTTCGTGGAGACATGCCTCAGTTCTAGCACAGGGCAGAAACAGAAACACGTACTGATCGCCGGTGTGCCGTGAACGCATGAACTTCCGCATACAAGAGCTAAGTCCCTGCCCCCGACGTTCGCGGACACCGAACCCGAGAAAAGTTTCTGAGCCTCTCCCTGTGACGGCTTTGGCCTCGCGCACGTACACGCACACGTTAACAGCGTGGTTTTCAGAGCCGTCACACCGTCACAGCCCCCTCGTTCCCTTTAGAGAGTAAGGCAAAGCCGTGACGGCGGTGTGCTCCGAACCCGTCACACCCCAACAACAAGAGCCGTCACAGCGTGGGCAAACCTGTAACAACGTCATGGAATCGTGCGTCGAAAATTTGTCGAAGAGGCGTGTGAGAGAAGGGGTGCGGGTCGAGCTGCGTGAGCGCCAAGCTCGGCAGGACGCTTCTCGATGAACGGCGTGTCGGAGTGGTCAGCGGATGAGGTCGCAGCTGATGCGCCAGACGCGCTGAAGGCCGTTGGGAGTCCTTGTGGGAGTCGTGCTGCCGGGAGTCGCACTGTTCTTCGCGTGGGGGGTCAGCAGGTGTGATGACTCGAGGGCGCGGACGATGTCGCTGTGCGTGAGCTCGTCGTTGTGTGCTGCTGCTCGCACGCGGGGAACGAGCTGGGCTGGGACGGCGTACAGGTCCCGCGCGAGTCGTCCGGCCACTGCCGGCTCATCGAGGCTGGAGAGGAGAGCAGCTCTCGTTGCGGTCAGGATGGGGTCCTCAGGAGCTTCGAGCGCGGGCAGCTCCATGGCACGCAGGAGAGTCACGGCTGCCTCGAGGGCGGCGTCCCGGCGCTGTGCCGGCGGCAACGTAGTGTCCGCGGCTGTGTGAATTTGGCGCCGCGCCCTCGGCGTGATCGCGCGATCGGCGCTTTGCTGCAGGTGGATCTGGACGAGTCGGCGGGCATCACTGGCTGCCGCGCTCGTCACACCTCGAAGGGCAGCCCCGCTGGGCCCGGGTGAGGTGAGTACGACGGGGAGGCTGCGGTCGCGCAGCTGCTTGCTGAGTCGGCGGCCACCGGATGCGACGAGGAGGCTCACTTCCTGCAGAGGCGAGCCGTAGTCGAGGGTTTCGTCGCTGATGAGCTCGAACATGCTGGGACCCTCATGCTCGGCGCCAGGCGCAGCGTCGTCGACGAGCAGCGGCTGACGGCGTTCGGCCGCGAGCCTCAACGTGGGGAGGGTGGTGGTGCGCCGGTGAACCACGGACCAGTCGCCGGTGAGATCGTTCACCGCCTCGAGGAGGGCCCCGCCGCGTGCTCGAGCAGATCCGGTGATGAAGACCGGTACGGGGAAGTTCGCCCGGTGGGAGTACACGATCGCATGCAGCAGGGGGATGACCGAGCGCCCGTACGCGTCGATGAGGGGCTGGACACCGATGGACCAGCATTCGAGGACGTCGTCGAGGTTCGGCTTGAGCTCCTGCACGGGTAGTCCTCAGTCTCGGCGGGGCCGCACGATGGTGTCTGATGTGATGTCGACGCGGTCGATGAGACCACCAACAGCTTCGGCGAACACGTTGGGATCGGAGCCCGGCCGCCGCAGCGTGGGAGGACGCGTGTACAGCACGACGCTGAAGTCGCGGTCGAGACCGAGCAGTACCCTGCCGTCGAGGAACAGAGTGACGCTGTTCATAGTGGACTCGGCGGACGCAGCCTCCGTATCCCGCTCCCACCCAGCGACGATCTCTGTCAGTTGACGCTCATCCCGGATGACTCCCCATCCGAGGCCGCGCAGGCGCTGGAACCCTCGACGGTTGAGAGCATCCTCGAGCTCGTCGACGAGCTCGCGCAGGTGCTCCTTCTCAGCGATCGTCTCGGGTGGGTCTGGGTAGGTCATACGTCATTGTCTCGCGTTGCGGGGCGCGTTCAGGAGGCGATCGTCAGGAGACGGGAGATACCGACAGCGGCGTCGGCGCGGATCGCGGCGTGGCAGTTCTGACATGTGACCTTCGACGGGGACAGCGTCTTCTCTCCGTCACGGTTACCGCAAGCCCCCTGGTCGCCCTCGATGAGGGCGTGCGTGGCGGCCATCAGTTGCGCCTGCTTCTCTGCGGAAGGTAGTAGAACGCCCAGAGGAGCAATCGGCGAGAGAACGCCAGGAAGCCGGCGAGGGAGATCAGTACCAGGGCGATCACCAGGTTCGCGAGGACCAGGCCAATGACGAGGAGCACATGCCACCAGATGCTGTGAGGGGTGGCTTGAGTGAATGCCAGCAGCACCCAGATATAGGAAAGCGCTGCTCCGCCGGCGGCTATGAAGGAGAGCCAGTCCCAGTTGTCGTCGACGAACGAGATGACTCGGCGGCGGCTCATCGCCCGCTCTCCTCATCCTGCAGACGGACGATCACCGGTTCGACGTCGGGTGCGAACAGCCAGCCGTGGTGCGCGTCGATGTCGGGGTATCGCGTGCGGTCTTTTCCGAGCAGCACGGCGCTGCGGTGGTCGAGCGCTCCGACGAACAGATGCGCGAGCTCCTGGTGAGGAGATGAGAAGGCGAACTGGGCAGCGGCCGCGGTGATGACGAGGTGGATGTCCTCGCCGGGACCGAGGGAGATCAGATCCTCGAGGTAGTCGTGCACACGGCCGCGAATCCCTGCTTGCTGCAGCACGACGTCGACGGCCTCGAAGTCCTCGAGGACGATGACCAGCGGCGCGGACGCGGATTCCCCGTTCTCGTCGTGGTCTTTGAAGCGTCGGGAAAGCTCAGCCAGGGCACGCTGCAGCTGCCGTTCGATCTCGACGGCGCTCAGGTGCTGCCGGATCGTCACGATTTCAGCGCCCGCGGCGGATCCCAGGCGGGAGAGAACACGGCCGGCTGCACGTTGACGCCGTACGACGTGTTCGCCCACGACTGCGATGTGCGGGTGGGCGACGGAATCCCACGCTTCGATTGTGCGGATCTGGGCGCTCATGCCGCTGCCTCGCTGTCGGCTTGCTCCGGAGGAGCCATGAGGGCGGTGAGATCGGCGTGGTTCAGTACCCGTCGCTCGACGAGCGCCGCGGTGATGCGTTCGATCTCGGCTTCGTGCTTTCCGAGGATGGTGACGGTTGCAGCGCGAGCGCTGCGGACGAGGCGTTCAGCGGTGATGCTGCCGGTGAATCCTTCGGGGCGTTCGCCGGTGGAGAGGATCATCATGGCGTGGTCGGTGATGTGGCGCATGTCATCTTGGGACCCGCCGTCGAAGTACTTGCCGGCGATGTCGACGATCTGGCCGGCGAAGCTGATCTGCATGTTCTGGAAGGCGATGTCGGCGAGGTTTCCGTTGACGCTGCCGTAGGAGACGGTGCCGCCTACTCGGTGGTTGCGGATGACGTCGGCGCGGATCATGGGCTTGCCGTGGTGGAGGGCGACGACAGCGTGCGCGGCTTCATGGCGGGCGCGTCGCTCGAGCTGGTAGTCGGTCTCGTCTTCGAGGGTTCCGAGGCGTGCCGGGCTGAGGGCGGCAGACCCTGCGATCGCGCTGCCGGCGTATGAGTGCCGGGGTCGCGCCACCTTCCAAATCCCGGTGAGGATCACGGTGATCATGAGGAGGACGCAGAGGGAGCGAACGGCTGCGCCGGGGTCCGAGGGAACAAGTGCGATCAGCTGGTCAGAGATGAGCATGAAGACGGCGATCGCGAGCAGGCGGAGGATGATGCTGATGATCGTGGTGGCCATCACTGCTCCTGTCCGGGGGTGACGGCGGCGAGACGGGTGTAGATCTGCCCCCATCGGTCTTCGTGTGCCACCGGCGAGAGGTCGGCTTCCTCGAGAGCATCGAGGTCGCGGACGAGCTCTTCGAATAGAGCGACGTCGCCGGAGAGCGTGGGGCCGTTCTCACTGCCTCGGGCCTGGACCCAAATCCCGTGGGCCTGGGCAAGAGTCGGTCGGGCGAGAAGCCACGAGACGAGCAGCGCTCCCCCAGCGACCAACGCTCCGCTGACCAGGCGCCACTGGAAGGATGCAGTCGGAACGAACAAGCCCGCCGCGGCGAGCAGCAACCATAGGCCGCGGTATCGGATCCATGCGTAGGTTGCCACCTTCGTCCGGTCGACATCTCGGAGTCCGGGTCGGAAGACGATCAGGCGGACCTTGGTGGTGTGCAGCGCTGTCGCCTCGAGCAGGTCGTACTCGACGCGTGAGGCGCGAGTGCTGCGAAGTACGCGGCGGCGGCGGGGTGCGGTTTCTCGGCTGTGATAGGTCACCATGGCGGCTCTTTGCTCTCGGTCGACGGATGGGTCTACTGGAGATAAGGGCTCGCCGCAGTCGTTCGCGGACACGCGAATGCTGAGCGGTGCGCAGAACTAACGGCGGTGTAGCTGGGTCACTTCGGCCGGGGAGATCTCTGGTCGTGCACGGAGATAGCGGACCGCGTGACGGAAGGAGGTGCCGGTCATCGCGACGTCGGCGGAGATCTCCACGACGATCGGCTCGACGAGGGTGAGTTGAACGGGTTCGCGGCCGCTGCGGTTGAACCGGTCGACGGCACCGGGTTTGACTTCGGCGGGCCAGGGGTGCGGCCCCTGGGGTTCCTCCAGAAGCTGGCCGAGATCGCGGGATGCGGTGGCGCTCAGAAGCGTGGACCGTCCGACGATGCGCAGCTCGCCGTCGACGGGGAGGCCGAGGACGAGATCATGGGGGCGTTCTCGAGGTCCGGTGACGGCTGCACAGATGACGTCGATGGTGTCTCGGTGCTTCACCTTGAGCCAGTCCCTCTCGCCTCCGCGGTAGGCGCCGGCGCCGGCCTTCACGACGAGGCCTTCGACACCCGAGGCGGTGAAAGCGTCGAACCACTCCGCGGCTTCGTCTGCGTCCCGGGTGACTGGGGAGAGGTTCAGCGGTGGGATCCAGTCAGTGGCGAGCTCCTCGAGCAGGGCCCGGCGATCGTCGAGTCGCAGGCCGCGCGTGTCTTGGCCGGCGACCGTGAGGACGTCGAACGCGACGAACGAGGCGGGTTGCGCACGCACGATGGCGTTGAGGCCCCGTCCGGCATTCAGTCGCCGCAACAGCGTGTCGAAGTCCAGGCGTCCGTCGGTCCACACCACGGCCTCACCGTCGATGGTGACTCCATCGGGGAGCTGTTCGACGGCCGCGGCCGCGAGATCCGGGAAGCTGCGGGTGAGGTCTTTGCGTTGGCGAGACCACAGCGTCGCGACACCGTTCTGGACGCTCATGACGAGCCTGAAGCCGTCGTATTTCAGTTCGTACCTGGAACCGCCAGGGAGTGCATTCTCCGAGGGAATCTGTGCGACCGGCCGCGCGAGGCCTACCTCCGGTGGAGGGTCGACCGCGCCGCCGGAGGGCATTGGTCAGCCCTCGACGTTGCGGGGATCGTGCCCGTAGCTGTTGCGCTCGGAGATCTGCCCGTTCTCGTTCTTGATGATGTGCTCGACCTTGCGATCGCGCGCGAGCTCCCGGCCCGCATCGACAGCTTCAGCCTTCGTTTCGTGAGGCCCACCATGAGGGGACTTCTCACCGGTGACCCGGTTGAACCAGCTGCCGTTCTCGTGGAAGGTCTCGACGTCTCCTGTAGGCACGGTGACTCCAATTGTCGCGGTGGGTGCGTGCGACCATTGTTCGCCCCGGTGCCCGGGTGATGCACCCCCTTGCATAGAGCGCAGCACCTTCGGTAGTCAGCAGCGATCAGCCGGCGGTGATGTCGATGGCCTCGGCGTCGACATCCGGGGTGAGCTGGTTGGGGCTGAGCCGGTAGATCCGCTTCGGGATGACGTTGACGGGCGTGTGCCGACGGACGGTCACGCGTGCGAGCTCTGCGAGTGCCCCGTCGGCGTGCACGTTGTATCCGGGCCCCTCCGCGGTGTCGACGTGGAACGAGACATGAGGGACGTGGTCGGGCAACGACTGCGTGTACACAGGCGCCGTGCTGACGATGCCGGTGATCGTGTCGGTGGTGGGGCGAGCTTCGGTGGTGAGCATGATCTTTCTCCTTCGTGCGTTGGACCCGGTTGGGATATCAGGGTTAAGGGCACCGTCGCCACCTTCGCGGACAATATGCCGGAACATCAGCGGATTTCGCGCGAGGGCGGGTGTGGATGTCCATGTCGTTCTATACGCTCAGGGGGATCGAAAGGACGGCCACGATGACTATTGAGGACCTTGCACTGGTGCCGCTGTTCCTCGGAGCGCTGATCATGCTGGTGACCATCGCTCTCTCGAACCGCAGGACGGGCGAAGCGCGTCGGCGGTTCTTCGCGATCGGTGCGATCCTCTCCCTGGTTGCAGTCTCGGGTGGGATCCTCACGATCTGGGTGCCCAAGATCTTCATTGGTGGAGACGTCGCATGGGTGGTCCCCGCACTGCTGGCCACGGTCATCGTGGTGATGGCCCTCTTCTACGCTGCAGCGGGACTGAAACCTCGCCCTGACACGGCCGCGGCGCAGTTCGCCGACTCTCGTCGTTACGGCACGCTCATCGCCGTCGTTTCCGGGTCGCTCGCGATCATCTCGCTGTATGCGCTCGGGTTCTTCCTGGGTGGGTTCGTCGACCAGGTGCAGGGCGGTGAGCTGCGCGTGGTGCTTGCCTTCGCTGGCGTCGGTATCGCCCTTGTCGCTTTCGTGCCGGTCGTCGTTCTCAAAGTTCGTGCCGCCGGTCGCCGCAGCCGGATTCGTGACGGTCACCCCGCCAGCGACGAAGTTGCAGAGCACGCCATGCGGCTGGTCGAGGAGAAGGAACTGAAGGCGCTGGAACTGGCGTTCACCAGCCCCGTCCGGCGCTTGTTCCTCTACGGGATCGCGTTCGTCACTATCACCCTCGTGCCGCTGATCATGGACTACATCGTGGCGGTCCTCCCAGGTGGCACAGGGGCGTCGATTGACCTCTCCGTAGTCAATGTCGTCGCACCCATTCTCGGATTCGTCGTGGCTGCGATCGGGGTCATCGACCTCTTCGCACGACCGTCGATCCTGGATGCCCAGTACGAGTACGAGCTCGCAGCCCTGTCGGATGAGGAACGTCTGCGCATTCAAAGTCGAAAGGAAGGTGCGCCCCTCCATCGCTTCCCCGGGCGGTTGGCTGACCCGAACCGTTCGATCCGCGTCCTCGCCCTGGGGATGGACGGCGCCACACGCCTCGAGCGCGTCGCGACATCCACCCTTTTACGCGCCGAGAGCGGCGACATCACTCCCAACGAAGACGTCGACGCCGCCGACGACGACTTCGAGCCCACGGACTTCGAGGATGTGTCTCAGGAGATGGTGGATGCTGCCACCCGCATGGCTGAACGTCTGGGCCGAGCAGACCTTGCCGAGCTCGGCCTCGTCGGCTTCGACGCCTTCGAGCCGCGCGATGGAGAGGTCGTCTATGTCGTTGCCCGGACCGATGACGACTACGCCGACTTCCCTGAGGAGCTCGGCTCCGCGATCTCCGGTGAGGCATCTGCATAGCCCCGTCCCCCCACGAATGAGGCCCCGTCGATTCCGAAGAATCGACGGGGCCTTCTCTCTCCCAGAGATCTATCAGTACGAGAGGTCGGCGCCAGTGCCGGCGGAGTCGAACTTCACTGCCTGCCGGGCGGTTGATCGCGGAGCGAAGAACCAGCCGGCACCGATCGGCAGCGCATCGTGGCCGTTGGAGATCGCGATGATGCCGAGGTCCTTTCGCGCGAGTTCAGCCAGGCGCGGAACCTCTTCACCGGATAGCACCAGGTGCACGTTCACCTCTTTGCCAAGGATGGCGATCGCCTCGAGGTTGAGCTGGAGGCGTCGTCGCAGCCGCTGATCGGTGGCGGTTGCGAGCAGCTGCTCGAGCGACTCGACGACGATCAGGATGGGGTCGAGTGCGACCAGCTTGCGGCGCTCAATGGCCGAGTAGCGAGAGTGGAGCTCGGAAAGATGCTGCTGCACGATCATGGCTGCAGCTGCGGCGCCCTTGGCGTGGGTGGTGACCCTCGACAGCTGGGGGTTGCGCACGGGGTAGAGCACTGCAGTCGTGCCCTGCATCTTGACGAAGTGATCGACCAGCTGGTCGACGATGGCCGCGCGGCCGTCCCCGATACGACCGACGACGGCGAGGTGCGCAGCCTCTTCAAGATCCCAGATCCGGAAGAAGTCGGTGGGTCCGGCCGCCGAGGACTGCGGGCGAACCGGAGGGTGGATGGTGCTCATGATGGTGGCCCCTTTCGCTGATTGGCTCTATCAGGGGTAAGGGCCGCGACGCCCGGTTCGCGGACCAGACCAGGACGATTTACGCACACCGTGGCGCGGCGGCGCGCCCGGGGCTACCGCTGCCGACCTGGGAAATGTTCGAATGTCTAACAAGAAGTGCATACTGAAGATCGTTACTTTGTTCGCTCAGGAGGCATGATGATCGCGACCGCGCCGCGCCTCATCGACGTCGAGACCGTCGCAACCATCCTGGCGGCGCCTGTGGCGGTGGCGTGTGGCTTCCCCTCCCCCGCCCAGGACTACTACGACGGCCCGATCGACCTCACCGACATGCTGGTCGAGGATCGCGCTGCCACCTTCATCGTCCGCGCTTCAGGGCACTCGATGACAGGGGCCGGCATCAGCGACGGTGACGAGCTGCTGGTCGACCGATCGAAGCATGCGCAGCACGGTGACATCATCGTCGCCGTCCTCGACGGAGAACTCACCGTCAAGCGCCTCGAGCTCACCCCGGCCGGCGTAGTCCTGCGGGCCGAGAATGCCGAGCATCCAGACATCGTCGTACCCGAACTGAGCGACCTTCAGATCTGGGGCGTCGCCATGTACTGCATCCACCACCTCCGATAGAGCGAAACGGTGCGGGATGAGACCACATCGGATCTGGGGGCAGTCGTTGCATCTGATGCAACGCGATAGTGCACCTTTGCATGTGTTGCATCAGCTGCAACAGGAGCGCCGTCTGTGATCGCCCACGTCGACGTCAATTCGGCCTATGCCTCGTTCGAGCGGGTCTTCGATCCCTCGCTGAATGGGCGACCTCTCGTGGTTGTCGGGAACGCGTTCCCGTTGCATTTAGGCACTTTTCGTTGCACTGGCCTGTGTTGTCGCTGCACTGAATGCAGCGAAACACCGACGCGGGTCCGAGCAGTGCGCTGTGTCAGCGGAAGCATCAGCACGAGGCACGCAGCGTTGCGGGCCCGATGGGAGGCATCCAGGTGCGACCGGTCGACATCGCAAAGCAGATCACAACCCGGCGCCGTTCGGCTCGCACCGAACTGCACTGGATACCGCGTATGAACGACGACCACGCCGGGGGCCATCAGCACTATGCCTCCGCCGACAGAAGTCTCGGCGAACGGGACTGGGCTGCGATCGATCCGATTCAGGTACGCACGTCAAAGGGCGTTCGGCACTACTTCACGGGCGCGCTTTACTTCTGGCAGCGCTCGCGCACTCATGTGTGGTGTGAGTCGCAGGAGGAGCGCTGGGAAGTGCTGTGGCTGGACTACGGCGGCCTGGTAGACCGATTGTGGTCACAGCCGATGGCGGTCGCGTTCGGGCACGGTTCGAGCTTGTCCGGGCATTCGCACGTGCCTGACCTCTTGGCGCAGTTCACCGATGGCAGCTACGGGTTGCTCGACGTTCGTCCGGCTGAGCTCGTCGACGAGCGAGCACGCCTGCAGTTCGACGAGACGGCGAAGGTCTGCGCCGCACTCGGGTGGCAGTATCGCGTGCTGACCGGGCACAACCCCCTCGCGACGCGGAACCTCGACTGCATATCGGCATCTCGTCACGACCGTTGCAGGCCGACGGCACAGGCGGAGACGCTGATTGTGGATGCGGCGCGCGGAGGCAGAACGCGTGGGGAACTGTGTCGGATCGTCTCGCCGGAGTGCCCACCACTTGCGTGCGCTTGGGTCGACAACCTCGCGTGGCGAGGGCTGCTCGACCTCGATCTCTCAGCGACGTTCAGCAGCGACACCGTTTACACGACCTCGGAGCGTGTCCGGGAAGGAGCGTTGGCGAATGCATGACGATCACAAGCTTCGGCTAGGCGATGCCGTCGAGATCGACGGTGAGACCTGGGTATGGGAGGGAGTGCGCCGCGGCACCGAGGCGAAGCTTCGGCGCGATGGATCCGCCGACGACTGGCTAGTCCTATCGGTCCCGGAGTTGCTCTCGCACGCCGGGACCGCGCGGCGCAACACCGACCTGCCATTGCGGCCGCGCGAAGGCGCCTGGCCAAGTGACGTACGTGACATGGAGAAGCATCTGCTTGAGGCCTTTCGAGGAGTCCCTATGGATGCAACCGCCACCAGCCCACGGCCGCCTTATGACCCAGCATCGACGAGTCAGGAACAGCGGATCGCTTCGAAGACCGCCGAGTTAGCGGGCACGTCGCTCGCGCGATCTCGGCGCACCCTTTACAACCTGTGGAGCGCGTACCAGACTCACGGTGCCGCCGGCATTGACGCTCGAATGCACCGCAAGAGCAAGAAGCGGCTAGCCATTGCGAAGGCCGACCCGAGGCTCGTTGCCGTCATCGATCGCGCACTCGACGATCGCAGGGATATGCCGACCAGCACTCGACGCCACTGCGCGTTGCTGGTGCGCCGAACGTTGGAAAGCATGTACCCCGGCGATGCTGTCTGCACCATCAAGGACGGCACCTTGCAGGGCTACGTAAATGAACGCGACGCCGGACGATACAGCTTTGCCAAGGCCACCACCCGACGCACAGCGGCTAACAGCCCCGATCGCGCGTTCTTCTCTGGAAACGCGTCTCGTCTCGGCGCGGTTTGCGAGATCGACTCGACCAAGCTCGACGTGCAGGTTTGGGACGATAAGGGCAACGTGTTCCGCCCCACGGCAACGGTGCTGTTCGACGTCGCGAGTCGAGTTCCCCTCGCGTGGGCCATTCACGCAGACGCGCCGAACGGTTTCGATCATGCCCTGCTTCTGGCGCGCGCGATCGTCGGACGCCGCGCGATTCCGGGCTCCTCCGCAGCCGTACTATCGGGATCCGCGATGCTCCCGGTCGAGCTGATGAAACGGGTCAACCCCTATCTCGACGATGACTCGCTGGCGGTCCCGTGGATCTTTCCCCACGCGATCACCGTAGATGGCGGCGCTGACTACCGCTCCGCAACCTTCGAGGCAGCCTGCCGCGCGTTCGGCATCACCCTTGTACTCGCACCACCCAACACGCCAACGGTGAAGCCGCATGTTGAACGCAACTTCGGCACCGCGTCGACGAGCTTCGCGACATGGTTGGCCGGCTCGACGGGCAACTCGGTAGCCAATCGTGGCAAGCGCGACGCACCGACGCTCACCCTCGACTCCGTGCGCCTCGCGTTTGAGACTTGGATTACGACGGTCTACCTCAACACTCAACACGGCGGACTGAGATCGCCCCTGTTCCCTGGACGGGAGTGGACGCCGAACCAGATGTACGCGGCGCTGTTCGAGGTAGGACCGGGCGTTCAATTGCCGTTCCGCGCCGAGGACTTCTTCGCACTGCTACCGACCAAACCCCGCGTCATCAGCAACGAAGGCATCGCGTTTCAGAACCGCACCTACGACTCGCAACTGCTCGCCGATCTCCGGGGGCGCTCGATGACCGGGACAGCCTCGCCTGGGTCGAGAAGTGCCCGCAAGGTCGACATCAGTTACGACCCGTACAACCTCAACGCCGTCTGGGTACGTCACCCAGAAACCAACGAGTGGATCGAGTGCTGGGATACGGCGCTCGATGATCGATCGGCGTGGATGGCGGCGGAGACCGCGGTGAAGCTGGTTGAGCGGTTCGGGGATGGCGACGGCGGTGAGACTCCGAAGACTGCAGAGTTCTTGGACTCTGTTGAGCGGCGGGCGCGCAGCGACAAACGCGCCCGCTCTAGACAACTCCGAGATCAACGCGTCCCGGCTATGGCAGGCGACACCATTGAAGGATCTGCCGAGTCAACGCCGATCAAACTGCGAGAGTGGGCCGCTCCGGTCGACGTAGACGACATCGACTGGAACTCGTCGGCATACGACATCGTCACGATCAAGGACATCCGCTCGTGATCGTCGAGCCACTCATCTTGGATCACGACCGCAAGACCACCCTGCCCGGCCTACGAGAGGCCTTTAGCTCGCTCCCACCGCCTCCGCCGGCCCTCTCGTTCGCTGACTACGCTGCCCTGCCCACTGACGATCGCTCAGCGTATGACCAGGCACGGGATGACTTTCTGCGACTGACGCTGCGGGTGCCGACCCCCGAGCAAGACCTCAGCGCCGGCATCCTCGCCAAGCTCATCAGTTCCAATCCCCGCCGCAAGAACTCCCGCCGGGGACTCATGATCTCGGCCCCGATGTTCTACGGAAAGACCGAACTTGCCCTGCTTCTGGCTCGTTCCGTCGAGTATGAACACGCCAGGCGATACCCGGAGTACGCCGACAACGGCGAAGTTCCCGTGGTCTGGGTCGAGATGACCGACCACGCGACCGGTAAGGCCCTGCTCGCGCAGATCATCCGATTCGTCACGCCGACCATCGCGCTGCCGACGCGCATCACCACAGACGAACTCCGGCACCGCGCCGTTGATCTGTTGCGCCTCCACCGCACGAAGCTTCTCGTGATCGATGAGGCTCACAATCTCGGGGGCAGCGAGCCCTCCAGCATCATCAAGGCGTTGCAGAACGAGTCGTCAGCGACGGTGGCCTTGGTCGGCATCAGCCTCGCCAGCGGAACGGCTTTCGGTAAGGGCGACGGTCTGCAGGTCACGATGCGATGCGACATGGTGGAGCTGCGTCGGGCTGACGAGACCGATGCCGGGCGCGCTTTATGGGACCGCTGGGTCACAACATTCGATCGCAATCTCCCTCTCTGCGAACACGCTCCTGGCACCCTGACGCGGAATGCCCGGGCTTTGCAGAAGGCCGCCGACGGGCGTCTCGCAGTACTCGCTCTGATCGTTGAACGGCTGGTCGCTTCAATTCTCGACGACCACCGCCGGCGCGACGAGCAGGTCACCCGCCACCGGCTCTTCACCGTGCTCGACGGCCTGCGCCACACGACACCGGTTCGGCACCCGATCACGATCGAAGACTTGGTTGAGGCGGCGTGACTGACACTCGGGCATGGGCGATCCGGCCGAAGTGGTACCGACTGGAGACACCACGCTCGTACGCACAGCGTCAGTGCCAAGCTACGGGGGTCCCGTTCGAGGACGTGGAGCGAGGGCTCACCTCCGAGAAGCAGCGATACATATACCGGGTGTGGAAGGACGAGGGTGCGGCCGCCGCAATCGTCGAGGCGGCCGCCGGACGGCCCCAGGGCCACTACCTTCGCCTGCGCGATATCGCACAACCGAACCCCTCCTTGACCTATCCCCAGCGCTTCCTTTGCCGCCTCTGCTCGGCTCGCGATCAGGTGGAGCAGATCCCGCACGATCGCGAGAACTGGTGCCTTCGACATCCGGGGCAGATGGTCTGGGTGGGTCCAGGTACGACCACTGAGACACAGCAGATCGTGTCTCATGACAGAGCCCTATTTAAAGCCGAGCGCAGGTTTCGCCGCCTCGTGACCCGCGGCCACGTCAGCCCGCGCTTGCACGCTCGGGCATGGGAGATGGTGCGTGACAACGCGTGGCTGACGCGACCCGAGGGGTGGAACGCAGCACTATCGCTCTGCGCAGACGACCGGGAGGTCCGCGGCCGCGCGGCGCTCTACGCGGAGACCATCACTGTGCTCGAGGTGATTTCCGACGCGAAACGAGTCCAGCGGCTGGCCGCGTGCTCGTCGGTCGACCTCCGCCATGCGATCAGGAGCGCTCTGGCCTCTGTCGACGGACCGATCGAGGTTCTCGTGGAGCGGATTGTGCTGTGGCTACGCCCCCTACGCCGTGAAGTATGCGCGACCCGCATCGAATACCTCGATGTCCCGTTGGAGGTCGTCGACACCTCGGCAATCATCGACGTATCTGCCCCCTACCCTTTGTGGATTCAGCGATCTCCGCAGGCGATCGCTGAATGGGACTGGACACGCAACGCTGGCGACCGCGACCCTTGGGGGCAACAAGGGACGTCCGTGAAGGCGTGCTGGGTTTGCGATCGCGGCCACCGCTGGGAGACATCGCCGTACGTGCGGTCGGTCGCGGGGTGTCGATACTGCGCCGGACAAGCGGCGTGGCCCGGTCAGACTGACCTCCGTACCGAGTATCCCAAGCTCGCGGCGGAGTGGGACCGAACTCCAGGAGCGAATGCGGGTGACCCGGACGGGGTCGGCGCGAGGTCGAATCGTCGCATCCGGTGGGTGTGCGGACAGGGGCACCGATGGCAGGCGAGCATCGCCAACCGCACCCGAAACGGCTCGGGCTGCCCCTTCTGCGCGCGCAACCGGGCGAGTCCAGGTGAGTCGGACTTGGCGACCGTTATGCCGGATCTTGCGGCCGAATGGGACTACGAGCGGAACGGCGAGTCGTCGCCTTCGTTCGTCGGTGCAAAGTCTGCGAAGAAGGTGTGGTGGGTTGGTCAGTGTGGACACGGCTGGCAGGCAGCGATCAACAATCGCTCGTCGGGCCAGGGCTGTCCGTTCTGCAGCCGCAAGCGCGCCTTGGCGGGTGTCACCGATTTGGCCACGGTCCGCCCCGATCTCGCGGCGGAATGGGACGCCTCGAACGAGTTGAAGCCACAGGAAGTACTTCCCCACTCAGGCAGAAGGGTTGCCTGGCAGTGCGCGGCTGGGCATCGCTGGGAAGCCGCGGTATATAGCCGTTCGGCCGGTCGGGGGTGCCCGCACTGCTCTGGTCGCTATAGAAGGCCGAAGTAGGCGGAAGGCACGGGACAGCTACGCGGACCGTCGCGACTACTCCGCCTCTGCCTCGGCGTCCGACTCTTCGCTCCCCGGGGCAATGTATGAGGCGTGGAGGTCGTCGAGCGCGGCGAGGAGGTGTTCAGGAGCGTCGCTCGGGTTATCGAAGAGCGCGTCGGCAATTCGCTGCAACTCTGCGGCCGCCTCGGCGAGCGTGTAAAGGCGATCAGATCCGTCTGACGGGTCATCGGTGGGCATCAGTGCTCCCTTCACAGGACTGGCAATCGAGACACGGCTGTCGATGCACGGGCGCGCGGTCAACCGCGGCTGGAGGTCGCACCACCCGTGCAGGCTGGTGGTCAACGATCCCGACCAACAGCTTCGAAGAGATACCGGTAGGCGTCTTCATCCAGCAGTCCGGTGAGGTAGGCGTACTCGACAGCGTCAAAGCTGTTGGGCCGCGCTTCCCAGTCATCGGCCAAACCCGTCGTGCGGTACGTCGGCTCGAACTGCCATTTCGACAGCGTCGCGACGAGTTCGTCTTGCGACATCTCACCATTGCGGGCGCTCTGGACGAGATCCATCGCTGACGGCGCTCACTGAAATTCCTCAGTTCTGCTCATCGAGATTCCTCACCCTGGGTCGCTCCGCCGCATGAGGCGGGCCTTCCTCGATGCTGGTGGTCTCTGACCACACACCAGCCCGAGGAAGGCCCTGTTTCTCATGCTCTCAGAGAGGAGCAGCGTGGACATCCACGCTCTGAAACGGCAGGGGTTCACGATCAGCGAGATCGCCCGCCGCACGAACCATGACCGCAAGACCATCCGCGCGTATTTGAACGGCGAACGCGAGCCGGGCGTGCGTGCGCGCGCCGTCCCGGATCCGTTCGACGAGTTCGTCGACTACGTCACCGCAAGGCTGGCTGAGGACCCGCACCTGTGGGCGGTGACGCTGCTCGACGAGTTGCATCCGCTCGGGTTCGAGGGGTCGTATCCGACGCTGACGCGTCAGATCCGCGCCCGCGGGCTGAGGCCGGTCTGCACCGCGTGCGCGCACGTGACCAAACGGGCGAACGCGGTCATCGAGCACCCGCCTGGGGAGGAGACCCAGTTCGACTGGGTCGAGATGCCCGACCCGCCAGAGCAGTGGGGCTTCGGACGCAAGACCGCCTATGTCCTGGTCGGCTCTCTTGCGCACTCCGGGGTCTGGCGGGGCGTGATCTCCCCATCGATGGACACCCCTCACTTGCTGGCCGCGATGACGACTCTACTGGCCCTGCTGGGCGGGCTCACGAGGGTCTGGCGGTTCGACCGGATGCGGACCGTCCTGGACCACCGCACCGGCGATCTGGTCCCGCAGTTCGCCGCGTTCGCGAAGCATCACGGCGTGACCACAGTGGTCTGCCGGCCCCGCTCAGGCAACCGGAAAGGCGTGGTCGAGAAGAACAACCACACCGCCGCGCAACGCTGGTGGCGCACCCTGCCCGACGAACTCACGCTCGAGCAGGCGCAGGGCAGCTTGAACACCTTCGCCGCAGGTCAGGACGACCGGCGGCGGGAGGGCGAGCTCGGGGCAACGACCGCGTCCGCGCTGTTCATGAACGAGCGGCTCAGACCGCTACCCACGATGGTGTTCCCGGTGATCGTGACCGAGGAACGCACTGCGACCCGGCAGGCGCTGATCGACTGGCGCGGGAACCGCTACTCCGTCCCGCCCGAACTGGCCGCCGCGAAGGTCACCGTGTCCCAGCGGCTCGGCGCCGACAGCATCGATATCGCCACCCTCTCAGGCGCGGTGATCGCCCGTCACCGCCTCGCGCAACCCGGGCTCGGGATCACGGTCCGCGACACCGGACATGTCACCGCGCTCGAAGCCATCGCAATGGCCTCCGCCCCGCCAGGACGTCCGCACCGCCGCAAGGAACGCATCCCACCTGGTGCTGCCGCCCGGCAGGCCGCCGCCGTTCTCACCGGCACCGCAGCACCCTCCACGACCGTGATCAGCCTGGCCGCTTACGAGCAGGCCGCGAAGAACAGGAACACCCTCCGATGACCACCACCACGGCCGCCCCGGCAACCTCGGCCAGCATCTATCAGCAGCTGCGCGGCCACCTCACCGACCTCAAGCTCGCCGACGCCGCAGACGCGCTCCCGTCCGTCCTCGACCAGGCCCAAGCCGGGGGCTGGTCGCTGACACAAGCCCTCGAGCATCTGCTGCGAGTCGAGGTCACCGCGACCGACGCGCGGCGCCTGGCCGGCCGGTTCCGGTTCGCGAACCTTCCCACCGGGCAGACCCTCGACGACTTCGACCTCGATGCTGCCGGCGGCATCGACCAGTCCCTGCTTGCAGAGCTGGGCACCTGCCGATTCGTCGACACCGCCACCAACGTGCTCCTGATCGGCCCGCCCGGCGTCGGCAAGACACACATCGCAACCGGCCTCGGCCACGCCGCCGTCACGGCCGGCTACCGGGTCTACTTCACCTCCGCAGCCGATCTCGCCGCCCGTTGCCACCGCGCCGCAATCGAGGGCAAATGGTCCACGATGATGCGATTCTTCGCCGGCCCCACCCTGCTCATCATCGACGAGCTCGGCTACCTGCCACTGCCCGGCGAGGCCGCGTCCGCCCTGTTCCAGGTCATCAACCAGCGCTACCTGAAAACCTCCATCGTGATCACCACGAACCGGCCCGTCGGAGCCTGGGGCGAGATCCTCGGCGACACCACCGTCGCCGCCGCGATGCTCGACCGACTCCTACACCGATCCGTCGTCATCACCCTCGACGGAGCGTCCTACCGCCTCCGCAACCACCACGCAGCAGCAGACGAACTCCGCCGCATCACCACCGGCACCAACCTGCGCTAACCTTGCCCCGCGACCCGAGGAATTCCGATGAGCAACTCTGGGGAAATTCGCTGAGCGCCATCATCGCCGTCGGATGCTCACTCACGACCTCACCTTTCGCTCAGACCCCCACGTCAACCTGATCAACTCGTCTCGACGCAGGCTGGGCTAGTGCGAGGCTGCCAGGTCGCACGACTTCACCCGCGCCGGCGGTGAAGCTGATCGCGCCGGTCCGACACCAGTAGAGAAGCAGCCAGTCACGCAGTAGTTGGAGGTGCGCCTCTTGGTCACCGCGTGACCGTTCCTTATCCGCGATGACGGTCAGCCAGTCGTGGGGCTCGAACATCGCATCTAGCAGTTCGGCAGGTGTTGGGCCCTGCGAATGCTCATCCCACCAGTCCCGCGCCGCCTCGTATGCATGCTGTGCGGTCGATAAACCATTGGGCTCGGAGACGATTGCAATTAGTGCCTCGAGAAAGGGATCGCGCGCGGCCATCTGGAAGCCGCGCACGTCGACAAGATCGAATCCCATGGGCAAGAGAATGCCATACCGATTAGGCCTACTTGGGGAGGCCTCGCGGCAAGCCTGAGAGGGTGCGCATTGATCCGGACCCGAGCTCCAACTGGAGCGCGTACGTCCGTGAGATAGGAACGAACATTCAGCGTCAGCGGCTCGCCCGTGGTTACAGCCAAGACCGCGTCGCATACGAAGCAAACCTGAGTAGGTACACGTTTCAGAAGCTCGAGAAGGGCGAGTCCCGTCCGGACACGGCGGCCAACCCGCGACTGATGACACTGCTTGCGATTTCGCAGGTGCTGGGCGTGGAGCTCTCGGCCCTTCTTCCTTCGCATCCGCCAGATCTGACCGCGCGGTAGCCGGCATAGCGGCGATCTCACCGAAGCGGCCGACGCCCTAGAGGGAATGATGTTCATCACACTTTCGCTAGGGAGGTAAGGCTGCATTGCGTGCACAGAACTGTCAGTGCACACCTTGACAGTGGAGCGACCATCCACCTATTGGGACAGTTGATGGTCGAGTCGGTCGAGGAGCGCCTCGAGGGATACCTCGAACTCTTCGTGGCTTCGGTCTTCGCTAAGCAGCTCCCGGAGTCGCTCGACTTCGGGAGCGTCGTCGAGCGTGACGTTGCCGTCGCGGCCGGGGAGGTCGGCGTCGCCTTCGTCGAGTGGTTCTTCCACCGGTCCTGTCTGTGCGCCGCGGATGGCGGACTCGAGGAGCAGTTGGCCGAGCAGGAAGCTGCTGAATGATCGGTAGGCGTCGACGGCTTGATCGTCGGTGAAGCCTTGCTCGATGAGGGCGCTGAGGAACGTGTTCACGACTTCGACGCTTCGCAAAGGCGGGCGCAGCCATGGCGCTGCCGGGTGTCGCGTGGCGACCAAGGGGAACGCCAGAGGGTGTTCGGTCGCGATGCTGCGCACTCCGTGCGCAACAGCCTGCAGGAACGGCTGCCAGTGCTCGCCGGACTCCTTCTTGAGGGTCGCGGTGAGGTCGGTCATCAGAAGTGCGACGACGCCCTCGAGGAGATCTTCTCGTCCGTGAACGTGGCGATAAAGCGACATGGCTTCGACGTTGAGTCGCTGGCCGAGGGATCTCATCGACAGTCCCTGCGCTCCGACGCTGTCGATCATCTCCAGCGCGCTTCGGATGATCAGCTCGCGGCTGAGCTTGGGTGCAGCAGGGCTGTTCGAGCTTTTACTCACAAGTGCCTCCGCTGTCAATCCTCTCTCGGAAATACCCAAATGGCCCCACGCTTACGGTGTAAACATTACTTGCAGTGGCCGTACGTGCGGTCGAGCTTTCGGCATCTGCCACCGCGCTCAATACTCAAGGAAAGGCAGACATGTCAGCAAACCGCGATGACAGTTCCGTCAATCGCCGGGACGTTCCGGTCAGATCGGACCGGTCCGACACGGCCGCCTATTCGGTGGCTGGTGGCGTTAGCACCCGTGATGAGGTTCTGGAGCGGGAGAAGGCGCGCTACGGCGGGATGAAGTTCGGGTCCGCGTTCTTCGGGTGGCTGACTGCCACCGGAACGGCCGTCATCCTCACCGCGGTCCTCGCGGCCACCGGCACCGCGGTCGGACTGGGCAGCGAGGTCAACCCAACGAGGCGGCAGAAGCCGTGTCAGAGAACGCGGGCACCGTCGGAGTCGTGGGCGCCATCGTGCTGGCTGTCATTCTGCTCGTCGCTTACCTCTGCGGCGGGTATGTGGCCGGCCGGATGGCGCGATTCGACGGCGTGAAGCAGGGCGTCGCGGTCTGGTTGTGGGCGCTCATCATCGCCGTGGTACTTGCGGTTCTGACGGCCGTGGCGGGAGCGCAGTTCAACATCCTCGGCACATTGAACAGCTTCCCCCGGATTCCCATCAACGAAGGCGAACTCACCGCCGGGAGCATCATCACCGTCATCGTCGCAGCGGTCATCGCCCTTGCCGGAGCGGTCCTGGGCGGGGCCGCGGGAATGCGGTACCACCGTCGCGTCGACAAGGCCGGCCTCGGCCGCTGATCCACCCCACCCCTCACGTCCCGGGCGCCCGTCCTGGGAGGAAAGAGAACCATCACCATGATTGACACCAACAGAATCAACGACCTCATCGGCGCTGACGTGTTCGGCAGCGACGACGACAAGATCGGATCCGTCGGACAGGTATACCTGGACGACAAGACGCAGGAAGCCACCTGGGTCACCATCAAGACCGGGCTGTTCGGCACGTCCGAAACGTTCGCTCCACTCCAGGACGCGTCGTTCGACGGCGACCGGGTGCGGGTCTCCTACCCGAAGGACATGGTCAAGGACGCGCCCCGGATCTCCAGCGACGGGTCCATCACTCGCGAAGAAGAAGCGGCGCTGTACCACTACTACGGCAACGGCACACCTGAACCGGCCGCACCGCTGTACGACCAGGACGCCGACAGCTCGGGACGGACCGACCGCGACGACGCGGCCGAAGGCTACGACACTTCCGGGCCGAACACCGACGATGCGATGACCCGCTCCGAGGAGCAGTTGCACGTCGGCACGGAGAAGGTCGAGACCGGCCGTGCCCGTCTGCGCAAGCACATCGTCACCGAACAGGTCACCAAGACCGTCCCGGTCAGCCATGAAGAGATCACCGTCACCCGCGAACCCATCACCGACGCCAACCTCGGCGACGCGATGAGCGGCGGGGAGCTCACCTCGGAGGAGCACGAAGTGGTCCTCACCGGGGAGCGAGTCGTCACCAGCAAGGAAACCGTTCCCGTCGAGCGAGTGCGCCTGGGCACCGAGACGGTGACCGAGCAGCAGCAGGTGACCGCAGATGTGTCTCACGAAGAGATCGAACTCGTCGACCCTGACGTCGACTCGGATCCTTCGAGGTAGACGCCCACAGTCGTGCCGGTCAGTTTCAGAGCGGGCTCCTGACCGGCACGACCCCACCCATCTGAGCCCGCCGCCTCAACCGAAAATCACCTGACAACCCTCGAGCCCACTCGGTGTGCGTCACCAAACCATCTGAAAGAGAGTCACCATCATGAATTTCCTCCAAGCACTGCAAGACGCCCTCGCGGTCGTCATCGCCTTCGTCCCGCTCGCCCTGCTGTTCCTGCTGATCCTCATCGTCGGCCTCATCGTCGCGAAGCTCATCTCCAAGGGCCTGGAAAAGCTCCTCGAAAAGGTGGGCTTCGACCGACTCGTCGAACGCGGCGGCATCAAGAAGGCGCTCGCGCAGTCGAAGCTCGACGCATCCGACATCGTCGGGAAGATCGTCTACTACACCCTCGTACTGTTCGTCCTGCAGTTCGCGTTCGGGGTCTTCGGCCCCAACCCGGTCAGTGACCTGCTCGAAGGCATCATCGGATTCCTGCCGAAGATCATCGTCGCGATCATCATCGTCGTCATCGCCGCAGCCATCGCCGCCGGCGCGAAGGGACTCATCCAGAACACCCTGGGCGGACTTTCCTACGGCAAGATCCTCGGCAACATCGTCGCGATCTTCATCCTGTTCCTCGGCGTCACCGCCGCGCTGAACCAGATCGAGGTCGCCACGACCGTCACCACGCCGATCCTCATCGCCGTGCTCGCGATCATCGCCGGCGTCATCATCGTCGGTGCCGGTGGCGGACTGATCAAGCCGATGCAGCAGCGCTGGGAAGCGATGCTCACCAAGGCCGAGGAAGAAGCGCCGAAGATCCAGCAGGAAGCCAAGAACGCGCCCAGCGTCACTGAGCAGGCCAAGCAGGCGAAGGAGCAGGTGCAGAACGCCACCCGCAACCAGCCGCAGCGCCCGCCGCTGCCGCCTCGCCGCTGATCCACCTGCACCCACCCGGGTGCGCTGGCCTCGCCTTGAGCGGGGCCAGCGCACCCGTCACGCTTGAGAGGAACCCCATGATTCGCACGCTGATCCGCTTTCTCCCCATCATCTTCCCCCTGGCCGTGAAGTTCTTCCGATCCCGGAAGGCGAATAGGCCCGGCCCGCAGAATCCCCGGCGATGATCTCTTCCGACGACGACAGCACTGCCGCCGCGGTGGTGCGGCACGAAGAGATCCTGCACGTCGCCACAGAAACAATTGCCCTCGAGACGGTGCGCATCGAGAAGTACATCATCACGGAGCGGCGAACTTTCACCGCCGATGTCCGACGCGAAGAGATCCGCATCACCCGCACCCCTGTCATCGATCCGGATGAGTTCCGCTCCCGCATGGACACCGACCCGGCCCCGCCCATCACGATGGTCCTCCACGAAGAGCAACTCGCCATCACCACGGCCATCGTCCCCGTGGAAACCGTCACGATCCGGGTGACCTCCGTCCCCAGCGAGCACCGTATTGACGACGCCCTTCGGCGGGAGGAGGTTGACATCGACGAGCACGCCACCACCGGCGGGCACCAGCCGAACCCCGCTGTCACATAACCGAAGGACGAACGCCATGCCAGACACCGTCATCTTCGACGTCGACGGAACACTCGTCGACAGCAACTACCAGCACACCCTCGCCTGGTACCGGGCGCTACGCCGAAGCAACATCACGGTGCCGATCTGGCGCATCCACCGAACCATCGGTATGGGTGGCGACAAGCTCATCACCGAGCTCGCCGGCCCCGACGCCGAAAAGGCCCACGGAGATGAGGTACGAGGCTCATGGGATGAAGAGTTTCAATTGCTGATAGACGAGATCCAACCCCTTCCGGGCGCGCACGAGCTGCTCGCCGAGGTGAAGCGACGAGGATTCCAGATCGTGCTGGCAAGCTCCGGAAAAGCAGCCCACGTCGAGCACAGCCTGGAACTGATCGGCGCACGGGAACTCGCTGACGCGTGGACCACTTCCGATGACGTCTCCGACAGCAAACCCGCACCCGAACTCGTCGAAACAGCGCTGCAGAAAGTCTCCCGGTCCTCCGCCATCATGGTCGGAGACGCCACCTGGGATGTCATCGCAGCCGTGAAACTCGGCGTGCCCACTATCGCCCTGCTCACCGGTGGCTCCTCACGCGCGGAGCTCATCGACGCGGGCTCGATTGCCGTATTCGACTCACCCCAAGACTTGCTCGATCACCTTGACATCACTCCGCTCGCGCACCCCTCAGACGAGACAGGACGCAACGCCGCGCACTGACGTGCGCCCTTTGCCGCGGACAGCGCGGACATCCACCGCGAGCTCAGGGTTCTAGCGAGCGTGTCATCCCAAGGCGGACAGCTGGTCCGACGACGCCGGCCCCGCCGGACGGTGAGCGCGGGCGGTGAGATAGATGCGGTGCGCGGTAATGACGATGGCGAGCCACGCGGCACCGAGCAGCCAGCCGGCGAGCACGTCGGTGAACCAGTGGTGACCGAGGTATACGCGGCTGAGCCCCACCACGACGGCGAACACCACGCCTCCCGTGATCGTGAGCACGCGGGTTCGGCGGGAGTGCTGCCGCAGCAGGATGAGGTAGACGATGATCCCGACCACGACGACGGCGTTAAGGGTATGACCGCTCGGGAACGACGGCGAGTACTCGTACGGCGGCACGGCGTCGACCAGCGGAGGACGCTCGCGCCCGATGAGCTCTTTGCCGGCGACCGTCATCAGCAGCGAGCCTGCGGCAGCGACCGTGATGAGGATGACGGGCGTCCACGAACGTCGACGGATGCCGAGGATGAGCATCGCGCTGATGGCGATGATCGGCATCCCGATCGTTCCCGCCGCATCGGTGATCGCGGTGATGACGGCATCCGTCGTCGGATTCCTGAACTGCAGAGACAGATCCAGGAGCGGGCGGTCGAGCCCCGCGACGCCGTCTTCGTCAGTGACCGCGTCGTAGACCTCGACGGCGACGACGCTTAACCCGAAGGCGATCGCGAGCCCGACCGCGAGGCTGATGAGCAGCGCCGCGTACGGACCGAGCTTCTCGGCGAGCCAGCAAGCGGATGCCGCGAGTGCCGCTCCGAAGCGGGTGGGCCAGTGCGTCAGATCATCGTCGCCGATGCGGCGGTCTTGGGCAAGCTCGCCGGCGGTGCCATAACCCCGCGCGACAGCGTCATCTTCTGGTGGCGTGAGAATCGGGGTCACGTCGACCATTCTGAGTCATCGAATATTTTGACCTCGGACTCCAGGAGAGGTGCATCGGAGCGCGGGGGCGGTAAGCGATCCCGGTGGGATTGTTTTCGCTCTGTACGGTGTCGACCGCGGAGCGCGCTACCCGGTTCGGGGAGGAGGCTGAGTCCGTGAGCGCTGTTCGCGGCCCGCATGAGCTCCTCTATCCAATCGCGATTGATGCGTGGTTCGCGGCTGCCGTGGAAGTGGAACTGTAGCGGCACCGCGGGGTGGATCCACAGTGCGCGGCGCGCAGCTACCTCACCGGTATCAAGGTCCAGCATGAATGGTTCACTACGCCGCAGCTTGTTCATCGCAACGATCCGCAGGTGCGCGAGGATCCGGTCTTCTAAGGGGATGCTGGGCATGGTGCCGTAGATGAACAGACCCAAACTCTTCTCTCTTCCTCCGTTTCTCGTCAGCGTATCCGTGTCGCGACTGGGCGCGTTCTGCGGCGGTGATCGACGGCCACGCGTGGCTATCGGATGTGGAGGGCCGCGGGCTGGACCGTGACGGTGAATGAGTCGGTGTCGCCGATCTGCTCGCCGTCGATTTCAAAGGGGCGCGGGCCGGGGAGGGTCACTTCAAGTTTTCGGGCACGGGCGTGGGTGACGGTATCGGTGCTGGTGGTCTCATCAGTACTGCTGATGAGGCGTTTGAGTCCGTTGTCCCACAGCATCGTCTTCAGTGTTCCCGCCCATTGCGCGACGCCTTCTGCGCTGAGCAGCAGGTAGTCCAGTTCACCGTCGGACGGGTCCGCGTCGGGAAGCAGGGTGAACCCGCCTTGGAGCGTGCCGCAGTTGGCGATGAGGAGAGTATGCCCTTCTTCGTCGCGGGCGGGCTGGTCATCGACGGTGATGTGGAAGGGGACGACATCGCTGGCGGCGAAAGCACGACCGAGGGATTCGACGTAAGCGAGCCAGCCGGCTTTGTCTTTGAGGTCATCGTCGGTCTCGGCGATCATGTGCGCGTCGATCCCGAATCCCACCATCACCACGAACCCGTGACGCTCTTTGCCGTCGGTCAGGTCCACGTCCACCCAGCCCATGTCCACGTCACGCGGGGTGCCGGTGAGGGCTCGAGTGAAGGCGGCGGGAATGTCGTTCAAGGGGACGTCGAGGTTTCGGGCGAGGAGGTTCCCGGTGCCCAGCGGGACGATGCCCAGTTCGATGGGCGACTGGATGTCGGCGAGGTGCTCGGCGACAGCACGGACGGTGCCGTCGCCACCGGCGACGACGATGAGGTCGGGGCCTGATTCGACGGCGCGGCGGGTGGCGTCTCCGCCGGGATCGCTTTCGGTGGTCTCCCACCAGGACACGTCGGGAGTGGTGTCCTCCTGAAGGGACACGGTGAGCCCTTCGCTGAGGGTGTCTTTGTCCGTCTTGGACGGGTTCCAGACGATGGCGAGTCGACGGGTCATGGGTGGGTCCTTTCGTGGGAACGGCGCAAGCCGGCCGCGCCTCGGGCTGGCGTGCGACCGGCTTGCGTGTTCCGAGTGCCTATTCGGCGTGCTCGTCTTCTTCGGGTTCGAAGGTGGACGCGGTGCCGGTGTGGCCGGCCGCGATGCCGCCGGGGTGGTTGGGGATCGTTCCGTCGCCCCCGAGCCCGACCGGTTTGGTGGTGCCGTCGGAGTCGTTTGTGGGGGTCTCCGCCTCGGGACCTTCCACGGAGGTGTCCTCTGACAGCGGCTTGTCGTTCTCGGTCATCGTGAGATCTTTCTGGACGTTAATATTCTCGAGGGGAAGGTGGGGAGGACCCGCGGGGGGCACGTTCCTCCCCACCCGGCTAGTTACTTGAGTTCGTCCTTGACGTTCTCAGCAGCCTTCTTGACCTTCGCCTCTGCCTGGTCGGCGGCGCCTTCGGCGGCGAGCTTGTCGTTGTCGGTGGCGTTGCCCAGCTTTTCCTTGGCCTTGCCGGTGAGGTCCTGCGCGGCGTTCTTGATCTTGTCGTCGAGTCCCATATCGGGTTCCCTTCCCTTGTGGTGGTGCACCGCGTGTGCGGGGCGTGTGTGGTGGTCAGTCGTCGTCGGAGTTGATGACGGCGTCTTCGGCGGCATCCATCGCCGCCTGGCCCTCTTCAGGCGATTCGGATCCCGCTGATGCTGCGGAATCGTCATCTACCGAGGTGTAGTCCTCGTCATCGCCCTGCGTGGAGCGGTCTATGCGCGAATCATTCATGTGGTCTCCTGTCAGTTGTTGTGGTGATGAGCGGGTTTGCGTGCACGCCGGATCAGCCCGAAGGGTTTTCGAGCGGGCGACCTTCGTCGTCCGTGGTCTCGGGGAGAGGCTCGCGAGGCGTGTTGGAGTCCTGTTCCTCGCCGGCATCGTCGGCGGGCTTCGGGTCGTGCTTTTGGCTCGACATGCTCAGCTCCGGTGGGTGAGGCGGTGCAGGAGCCCGGCAACAGGACGTTGCTGTTCGCCCTGTTGTGCGCCGAGCACGATGAGAACACCGGTGAGGGCGGGGAGAACCCACTGCACGACACGCTGTTGGCGTTGCGCGGAGGTCAGCTCCGGCGACGCTACCTCGTCAGCTTCGGTGACGCCCTCGCCGCCCTCGTCAGCATGCTTGGCGATCTTGGTGCCGAGGATCCCGGCGTACAGGGTGGCAGCGGCAGCGGCAGCGGTGAGAGCGAACTTCACTTTCGTGTTCGTGCGGGATCCCGGCTGAGCGGCCAACCGTGACTTGTTCCCAAGGATGAGGCCGGCCCCGCCGATGCCGTGCGCGATGATCGCGGCCAGTTGGACGGGCGCCCACTTGGCCCACCCGATGGAGGACAGTCGCAGGCGCTCTGCGGGATCGGTGGCTTTCGCGGTGCCGCCGTTGAGGCCGACGGCGCCCATCAGGGTGCCTCCGAACCATGCGGCCAGCCCCACGTCGTGCAGGGATCGAACAAGAGTGTTGCGACCGGTCATGGTGCGGTTCCTATCGGTGAGTGTGAGCTGTGAGCGAGGTGCGTTTAGGACTTGGCTTTACGGCCGACGAAGAAGCCGTAGATGAGGAGGACGATGAGCGATCCGCCGATGGCGAGGAGCCAGGTCTGCAGGGAGAAGAACTCCTCCAAGGGGGCGTTGAACAGCACGCTTCCCAGCCATCCGCCCAGGAGGGCGCCGACGACGCCGAGGAGGAGGGTGATGAACCAGCCGCCGCCCTGTTTGCCGGGGAGGATGAGTTTGGCGATGGCGCCGGCGATAAGGCCGAGGAGGAGAAATCCGAGGAATCCCATGGGGTTGTTCTTTCTGTGCGGGTTTGCGACGGGTCAGTCGCGGCGGGCGAGGGTGGCGAGGATGGCGATCAGGCCGGCGAGGGAGACCGCGCCGATGGTGAGCACGCGTGCCGGGTTGTCGGTGTAGGCGGTGCGCAGCTTGTCCAGCCCGTCGTTGATGAGGATGCGGGCCTTGTCGACGGTGTCGGTCACGATGTGGCCGAGGTCATCGGTCTTGTCCTTCGCGGCGTTCGAGGTGTTATCGATGGCGTCGCGTACGGTGTCGGCGGCGTGGTCGGTGTCTGAGGCCATGAGGGTTCCGTTCCGGCTACTTGGCGATGGCGCGGGTCAGCTTGCGGCTGCCGGCCTTGGTGGTCTTGCGCGCGGAGCGCACGCCCTGCGTGTTCCACGCCTTCTTCGCGTTCTTCTTGATGGAGCGGTACCGGCCACGGCCGGCGCGAGCGCCGAGCGTGTAGGCGCCGAACGCGATGGCGGCGACGAACAGGATGCGGAGGTAGGTCATGTCGATCCTTTACGGGCGGTCAGGAAAGACGGCGCTGGTCGTGCGCGAGCTTGGCGCGCAGGCCGGAGTGCACGGAGATGTACGTCTGGACGTTCTTTCCGGTCAACGTCGCCAGGTTGGAGACGAGTTGGTCCACGTCTGCGACCACCTGGGATGGGGAGGTGTTCTGCCGCGGTGTCACGCTGACGTGCATGACCGGGGTCTTGCGGATGTCGTTGGCGGTGACTGAGGAGAACAGGATCTCGTCGCGCTGGTCCAGGGAGTTCTTGAGAGCGTCGGAGACGAACGATTCCTGCACGGTGACGCGTCCAAGTGGATTCTGCGCTCCTGTGGAGCGCAGAACCGTGTGGGAGCGTCCACCGCCGACTCGGGTGAGCGCGACGATGAGGAGGATGACGAGGAACAGGATCAGCACGATGGCGGCCACAGCGATCCAGCTGATGGTGGTCGCTCCGACTGTTGTGGTGGCAATCGCGTTGTCCAGCCATCCCTGCCCGGCCTCGGTTGCTCCGGTCCAGTATTCTGCGCCAGCGGGCCACACGATGATGGCGACCAGAACGGTGCCGATGGCCAGGAACAGGATGCCGACGATGAACAGAACGATCCTGTTCAAGGCACGGTTGGTGCGGTTCATTGCTCGTCCTCGTTTTGTTTCGGGCGCTCCACGCGCACGCGGGTCTTCACCTTGGGTGTGAGCTGGTAGCTGTCCACCTCGGTGGCCGCGAGCTGCTGGATCGGGTCTTTGTCGAGGGGCACGCCGACGGCGGGGCGCACGGTGACATCGACGGTGCGGTGCGAGACACCGACGGTGATGTCCTCGCGGGCGATGCCGGTCTCGTCACTCAGATGCTGGGCGACAGATGCGGCGATCACGCCGTTGTCCACGAGCACAGCACGGTTCTCGTGCTGCATCTGGTGTTTGGACAGCCGCCCGGGGGCTAGGGCGAGGAAGACGAAGATGACGCCGAGCACGGCGATCACGACCCCGAAGACGGCGACGAGCCATCCGGGCTGCGCGGTCGGCAACCCGATGAGCCACGTCGCCGCGGCCGCGGGCCCCAGCAGCAGCGCGGGCTGTGCGAGCAGGAACAGCACGATCTCGGTACCGATGTAGATCAGCACGACCAGCAGCAGCACGACCGCGATGATCATCGCGACGGTGCGGGGCGAGTGGGTTTCGCGCCGCAGGACGCGGCGGAAGGCGGGGGAGCTCATTTCACTCTCTTCTTCTGCTCGGCGATGACGGCACCCGTGATGGTGATGTTCACCCGGGTGACCTCACGTCCGGTGACGTGCGCGATGCGGTCCCGGAGTTGCTCCTGCGCGGTCTGCACACGCTCCAGGACCGGGGCGCCGGCACGAATGGCGGCTGTGTCGTCCAGGTGTGGGATCGGGAGGGGTGTGCGGATCGTCAGGGCTATTCCGCCCCGCGCTTCCGACACCCCCACCGATACGTCACCGCGATCCACCCGAAGGGTGGTGGCAGTCGCTTCCTCAGCGACCTTCACGAGCACGCGCTCTTTGATGGTGATGCGGCCAGGGTAAGGCGAGGCGTCGTGCGACGCCCCGGCGGCGACCCGCGTGAGGTCGCCGCCGGCCTGGCCGGCTCCAGCCGCACTCATCACGAGGTGCGCCGGCCGGAGAACGCGTTCGCGAGGCCGCGCACGTCGAGCTTGCCCGACATGATCCGACCGACGAGCGCGCCGATTCCCATGAACAGGGCAACGAGGAGGAATCCCCAGAACCCGAACAGCAGGATCGAGACGGCGAGGATGACGCCCATCAGGGCGCCGGTGACGGTCGGGCTCATGAGACGCGCGACTCTTCCTCGTCCTTGTCGTCCGACGGCAGGTGCACGTCGTTGACCTCGACGTTGACCTCGACGACCTCGAGACCGACCAGCTGGCTGATCGCACCGCTGACCGCGGCGCGGACGTTGGAAGCGACTTCCTGGACCGGCATCGGATACTCCACGACGATGGTAATGTCGGCGGCAGCCTGGGTCTCGCCGACCTCGACCTTGACGCCCTGGGACTTGTCATCGGCGTTCACCACACTGCGGATCGCACCCATCGCACGGGCGCCACCGCCACCGAGCGCGTACACGCCGGGAACCTCACGGGCAGCGATGCCGGCAACCTTGGCGACCACGCCGTCGGCGATGGTCGTCTTGCCGGCAGCGGTGTCGTCCGCGGTGGGACGGGCCGGGGTGGTGCGGTCCACGCGCGAGCCGCCGAGAGCGGGCGTGGGAGCACCGGGGGTGGTGGGGGTCTGGTCTTCGGTAGCCATTGCAGTCCTTCTAACGGTTGGAACGGGAGAACGCAACCACCTTCAGGCGTCGCGTTCAGGGCGATATGTTCGCTCTACAAGTAAGAGTCCTGTTCCGGCAGGTTCGTCACAAAATAGTTTGAGAAAGTTTTCAGACCCATGACCTCACCACGGAGACAGGGCCTGGCAGCTGCACCGGATGAGATCCTCGTAGAACGTGCAGCCCAGGGCGACGCGGCCGCATTCGAAGCCCTGATCCGCAGGCACTCGCCGCTCATGCGCGCGTACGTCAGCCGCATCGTGGGGTCCCTCAGCGAAGCCGACGACGTCGTGCAAGAGTCTCTGTACACCGCGTGGCGGCGCCTGCCCGAACTGCGTGACCCGAAGGCGGTGAAAGCCTGGCTGATGCAGATCGCCAGCAGGCAGGCGTTCAAACACCTCCGCCGCCGCCCACCCGAAGACCCGCTCCCCCTCCTGGAAGCCGCCCACCCATCCGATACGCAACCGGAGAACGTCGCGATCCGAAACGCCCAACTCCAAGCACTGGCCACTGCGCTGGACACCCTCCCCCCGGACCTCCGACAAGCCTGGCTGCTGCGGGAGATCGCTGAACTCAGCTACGACGACATCGCCAAACAACTCAACATCCCCCGCACAACCATCCGCGGGAAACTATCCCGAGCACGCGCGTCGATCTACGCGCAGATGGAGGAATGGCGGTGACTGACACGACACCCCGCACGCTGGACTGCGGAAAGACCATCGAGGAGCTCAGCGACTACCTCTCCGCTGACCGCATCCCCTACAACCCATCCATCGAGACCTGCCCGGAATGCCTCAACGCCCTTCAGGCACTGAGCGGCGTCTCGCAGCTCAGCCGAGACCTGCTCGCCCAAGACGCGGCGACCCTTCCCGCGCCACCGGCGAACTGGATGGAACAACTCATGGCAACCATCCACGACGAAGTCCGCGCCGGCAGGTCCGTGCCGCTACACCACCCCGACCCCCGCGTGACCCTCACCGTCACCGAGGGCGCCCTGCGCGCCCTGATCCGCAGCATCGGAGACGACGTGCCCGGAACCATCATCGGAAAATGCCAGTTCGACGGAGACGTCGAAACACCCGGCGCACCCATCGATATCACCGTGACCGCCAGCATCGCCTGGAAATACCCGATCCCCGAAGCCGCCAGGGAACTGCGCGACGCGGTACGTGAAGCACTCACCACCCACACCCACCTCAACGTCATGTCCGTCAACGTCACGGTCGAAGATCTGCACGGCTGCAACACCACCACCCAGGAGATGCCATGAGCAGCGACATCGACACCCCCCTGCCCCCTGATGCCCTCGACCCGGAGATCCTCACCGCGGCCGTGCTCGACATCGACAGCGTCATCGACATCTACCCGCCGGCACCCACCCTCACCCAGGCGCCCCAGTTGGTCGCCGCGCTGATAACCGGCGCCCCATCCCGCATCAACCGGGTCGACGTGCGAAGCGACGGAACCGCGCACACCCTCACTGCCCGAATCGGCACCGACCGCCACACCCCCGCACCGCAAGCCGCAGCCCACGTGGCGGACGCCCTCCTCGCCCGCATCCCCGGCGGCCACGATGCGACCGTGACCGTCCAGATCTCCCGCATCGCCTAAGACGAGCCGCGTACCTTGTTGCCCACAGCGGCGTTGGAATTCACCGACGACACCCTCCTTTTCGCCGCCATCGGCGTGATGACCCTCGCCGCAGCCCTCCTCCCGCGACTGCTCGGCAAGCTTCCCATCTCGATCCCGATGGTGTTCCTCGCCGCAGGCATCATCGTGTTCGCCCTCATCCCCGACCTCCCCGACCCACACCCGAGCGATCACCCCGACATCACGCTGCACCTGACCGAGATCTGCGTCCTGGTCTCCCTCATGGGCGCCGGTCTTGCCATCAACCGGCCGCTGCGCTGGCGAACCTGGTCCACCACATGGCGGCTGCTGGCCATCACCATGCCTCTGTCCATCGCCGCCGTGGCCGTCCTCGGATGGGTGGGGCTCGGACTCGGAGCCGCCAGCGCACTCCTCCTCGCCGCAGCTCTCGCCCCCACCGACCCCGTGCTCGCCACCGAGGTGCAAGTCAGCGAACCCGTCGACGACGAAAACGCCGACGACGAGGTGCGGTTCGCACTCACCTCCGAAGCGGGCCTCAACGACGGCCTCGCCTTCCCCTTCACCTACGCCGCCATCGCCATCAGCATGGTCGGCCTCGCCCCATCCGGCTGGTTCACCGACTGGTTCCTCATCGACGTGCTGTGGAGGATCACCATCGGCGTCATCGCCGGCATCGGCACCGGTTGGCTCTTCGGCAAACTCTTCTTCTCCGCGCACCTCGCCGGACGCAAAGTCGTCGACCAAGCCGAAGGATTCGTCGCCATCGCCGCGATATTCCTCGCCTACGGCATCGCCGAAACCGCGGAAGGATACGGGTTCATCGCCGTATTCGTCTGCGCCGTCACCATCCGGGCATCAGAACGAGGACACGGCTACCACCAAGTCCTCCACAAGTTCGTCGAACAGATCGAACGACTCCTCACCATCGCCGTCATCGTCCTCCTGGGCGGCGCCATCGCCCGCGGCCTATTCGCCGACATCGGCTGGATCGAAATCCTCGTCGCTCTCATCATCCTGCTCATCGTCCGCCCCCTCGCCGGATGGATCGGGCTCACCCCCGGAAAGACCGGACCCCGCGAACGCAGCGTCATCGCGTTCTTCGGCGTCCGCGGCGTCGGCTCGCTGTTCTACATCGCCTACGCCACCCAGAACGGCTACTTCCCCGACGGTGACCAGCTCTGGTCCATCGTCGGCCTCGTCATCGTCGGCTCCATCATCATCCATGGCCTCGCCGCCACCCCCACCATGCGACTCATCGACACCACCCGCCACCGGATCACCCGCCGACGCGGCGGCGACCACACCGACGTCGCCACGACACCGGTCTGAGCTTCATCGCCAGCAACGCCCCGGCAGCGCCTCCTCAGCGAGAGGCTCGAGATGGGATGCGGGTGGGAGTCACAACATCGTGACAACCCAATGCCACCGACGACGCATTCAAGAACTCACCACCAGGCGATAACTCCGCCAGAATCGACCGGGACTCCAGGTCGTGGACGCTACTCTTCGAGGTCCGCGGGCGACTCTGCCGCCGCCCGAGTCTCCGGCACCCGATCTCGCAATTGATCTGCCATCGCCGCAGCACCCTCCTCCGCATGCTCTTCGGTGACCGCTTCGATGAGCTGACTCAGGTCCTCATCGACGACCGCTGAAGGTTCGCGATCGCCTTCTCGCTCGTCCAAGGGGTTCTCCATTGTGCTGTATTCCTTTCAACCGGTCGTGTCGGTCCAACACGGACGGACCGACTGAGTCCTTCGGTTCGTTATTCATCACTGAGCTGAGGTGAGACGGCGAGGAGTGCCTGCTTTGAGGGACTGCAGCGTGAGCTTACGTCGTAAACTCGCTGCATGTCCCACGATATGCAACCCGGAGAACATGCTGGCGCGAATTCCGAGGCGAAACGGGCGCTCGAAGCCCCTGACGTCGAGATTCCGTCCGATCAAGCGCCCCCGCCAGGCGCCGCCGAAGCTGCCATGGAAGATGCCCGAGATCACCCGACATCATCCATAGCGCGCACCCTCAACGACCAGCAAGCCGTCGAGGAACAGTAGACCCGGCGTTGACTCGCTCTTTCGCGGCGTGGTGGAAGATCTGGCGATTGAGAAGTCGTCTCGCGCGTTCCCCACTAACGATGTGTGGCGCAAGGTCCACTGGGGGTCTGATCCGTCCTCCAGGCAAGCGATTACCACGTTGGTCCTCCCTGTTCATGGCGCAGGCCCGAACGCGTTGACATGACGGATTTGGTTCAACCTGTCGATCTCTCGTTCAAAGGCGACGTCGCTTGGCTGACCCTGAATCGCCCCGACGAATCCAACGCGATCAATCTTGAAACGGCTGAGGCTCTACTCCGCAACGTCGGGCTGATCTCAACAGCAGGGTCCCGTGTGGCGGTCATCAGCGGTGCTGGTGGCACTTTTTGCTCGGGCGGCGATGTTGTTGAGATGGCGGAGGCGAGCAACCTCAGCACCTAACGTTCGGCAACTCGCGGGTACATTCCACGACGCACTCATCAAACTTGCAGAACTCAACGCGGTCATCATTGCCGCCGTGGACGGCGTCGCAGCCGGAGGAGGGCTAGGACTTGCCTTAGCTGCCGATATACAACTCGCATCCGACCGCTCAATGTTCCTGACTTCGTATGAATCGCTCGGGCTCACCCCCGACAGTGGAACGTCGTTCTTGCTTCCTCGAAGCATCGGCATCTCACAAGCTCGACAAATGTCCGCCACAAGCATGCGACTGGACGCAACCTTCGCGGCAGGAATCGGACTTGTGCACAAGGTCGTACGTCCGGATGAACTGCCCGACGCAGCCTCCGAACTCGCTTCCCGACTCGCGGCACGTCCACAGCTACACATGTCTCAGACACGCACGCTGTTCTGGGGCGCGGACAGTGGTGAGTATCGACGACACCTCGACGCGGAAAGAGACGCGATCAGCGACGCCGCGAGAACCCCGCAAGTAGCAGCCCTGATCCGCGAAGTCGCGGCCCGCGCTGTCCGAAGCCGTGCCGCCCGCCGAAAACGGACAGGCCGCCACTTAAGCTAAGCCACGCTATACGGCGAAGAGTAGTAGTACTCGATTTCGTCGCCAACCTACAGAAAGTGTCACCGGAAGCCGCCCTGGTGTGACCGCACAAGTGCCGTTCTGCGTGACATCCAGTGTCATCTCACCGCGTTCCCGACAGTGGTGTTGAGTAACAACGACGGCATGGTGGTTGCCGCTTCGAAAGAGGCGAAAGCGCTGGGGCTCGATCTCGGCAAGCCGTGGTTCGAACTGCAGCCACACGCGAAGCGCCTCAACATCGCCGCGGTCTCTTCGAATTATGAACTCTATGGAGACATGAGCCGGCGCGTTATGGAGGTGCTGGAGCGGTTCACCCACGAGCTCGACGTGTACTCGATCGACGAGGCATTTCTCACTGTCGATCGCCGCACCGCGGCGAATGTCGACAGCATGACACGCCTCGGCCGAGACATCAAGGACACCCTGCAACGGCTGCTCGGCGTGCCCGTCTGCGTGGGAATTGCGAGTACACGGACCCTCGCCAAGTTGGCGAACCGGACGGCCAAGAAGGTCCCCGTGTTCGACGGGGTGTGCGTGTGGCCGGCGACGCGACCGGAGTGGCGCCAGAGCCTCATGGAGGCCCTCCCGGTCTCCGAAGTCTGGGGGATCGCGAGCCGCCTCGAGCGGAGGCTCAGCGGCTACGGTGTGACCTCGATCTGGGATCTCGCAACAGCGGATCCGGTGCAGGTGCGGAAGTGGTTCAACGTCGTGGTGATGCGCACCGCGCTCGAGCTGCGAGGGGTGGCCTGCATCGGGCCCGAAGAGGACCGCACCGGCAAGAAGGACCAGCTCATCGTCTCCCGATCCTTCTCCGAGAAGGTGACCACTCGGGACGGGATCAGGCAGGCGTTGTCCGTGTACGCCCAGCAGGCGGCCGCGCGGCTGGTGCGGCACTCTCAGGTCGCTCGCCGAGTCGACGCCTTCGCTGGCACCAGCCATTGGACCGAGCAGAAGCACTACCCGAGTGTCCGGGTCCAGCTGCCCTTCCCCACCGCGGATCCTGTGGAGCTCACCCGCGCGGCCCACCAGCTGCTCTCCCAGATCGAGGACGGCACCCGCTACGCACGCGCCGGCCTCATGCTCACCGACCTCCTTCCGGCCGGCATCCACATGCCGCTCGAGCCGTTCCGTCAACCACATGAGGATGCGGGGATCGCGGCGCTCGTCGACGGCGTGCAGAAGAAAGCCGGCAAGGAAGCATTGGGCCTCGGATATGGCGGGTTCCGCCCCGGGCCGTCCTGGCAGATGAAGCGTGAGATGCTCACTCCTCGAGCGACCACACACTGGGCGGAACTTGCCCGCGTACGCGCCTAAAACACTCGAGCGCGGCATCAGAGTCGGATGTCACAGGTACGGTGCTCGGATGATCGATCTGCGCACCTTGGTCCGGAAGCACGACTCCGAGATCCGCGCCTTCCGCCGGTATCTCTTCACCGACGAAGCGGACTCCACCAGTGTGATCGTCTCTGACGAGGAGTTCGCCAAGATGCTCTCAGGAGACCGGCCCGGGCCGCGCCGGTTCGGCCCCGTGAACTCGGTCACCGACCGACACGCTGCTCTCACCGTGGTGGCGGATCTCATCGACCAGGCGGCGATGCTCGAGGACGAGCAGCTGACCGGATCGATCCTGACGCTCTCGGTCGCCGCGCACCACCGACAGCTGCAGTCACGGCTCACGGTGAACCCGGAGGAGGCCGCCGCGTGGATCCGTGCTCTCCTTGGAGACATCTGGTCGGCTCACGTCCGTGCTGCAGGCGCGCTCTCCACAACCTCCGCCGGCAACGGCACCCAGAGGCTCACGACCCTGTTCTTCTACCTCTTCATCGCTCCAGACGGGCGCCCGCACAACCCGCCGGCGTCGTTCAGCATCCCTACGGTGCCGCTCGGAGAGTAGGGGCGCACGCCGCTACGATGAGCGGATGTTTGGGGAGAAGCTCGACCGATGGTCGAAGCGCATGGAGTGGCCGCTCACGGCTGCCGCGCTCCTGTTCCTCGCCGCGTACGCGACTCAGATCATCGCGAAACCGACCGGCACCGTCGACGCGATCGCGGAGACGGTGATCTGGGTCACGTGGGCGGTGTTCCTCGTCGACTACCTGGTTCGACTCACGATTACCGAGCATCGCTGGCGATGGTTCTACCGGCATCTGCTCGACCTCGCGATCGTCGCTCTGCCGATGCTTCGTCCTCTCCGGCTCATGCGGTTCCTCACTGTGATCGCTCTGGTGCAGCGAGGAGCGGGGAACATCCTCCGCGGCAGGGTGGTCGTGTACACCGTTGGTGCGGCGCTGCTCGTTTTGTTGATATCCGCTCTCGCGGTCCTGGATGCCGAGCAGGGGCAGGGGACGATCGACACCTTCGGAGAAGCGCTCTGGTGGGCGTTCGTCACCATGACGACCGTCGGCTATGGCGACTTCTACCCGGTGACGTTCATGGGGCGTTGCGTCGCTGCGGGGCTCATGGTTGGCGGGATCGCGCTGATCGGTGCCGTGACCGCGACCCTCGCCTCTTGGATCGTTGAGAAGGTCGCCGATCAGACCACCAAGACGGAGCATGCGACCGCGGATCAGGTGGAGCAGCTGCGCGACGAGCTCGCTGAGGTGAAAGCGCTCCTGACGCGCAACGACTAGGCGGGTGCTCGGGATCGGACTTATAGGGGTTTATAGCTGTTCGCTATACCTCGCTATAAGTTCCTAGATCTTCCTGTGGTCAGGTCCCGGGCCACTTCCCGGGGCCCCCTACGTTGAGAACCGAGAACGGGAACTCTCCGGTTACGATCCATGTGATAACCATCCAGCACGCCGCGGCGATCGCACAGAGACCGCTGATCGCGATAACCACCAACGCCATCCAGTTGTAGACCTTCTGGTCGGTCTGTTCGTTCATCAGGCTGGCTCCTTTGAGTTCACGAGCTGATGCCGACTAGATCTCATCGTTGCGCATCTCTCGCTCAGTGCGGGCGAGGTGCGGGTCGTAGATGAGTTTGTTGCCCATTTGCACGACACCAGGCATCGTCGAGTCCGTGCTCGGTGCCACGGGGCGGAAGGTCTCGATATTCACCGTGGACGTCACTGCTCCCGTGTCGAGGAGTGGTTGGAAGTGGTCGAGGAAGGCCTTGTGAGCTGAGGGGTTCGCGAGTAGATCTGGAGCTCGGAACTCGCCGAGCTCGGTGGCTTCCTTGTCGATAGGGACGGCGTCGACGAACACCTTCTCGAAGGCGCTCTCTCGGTCCCACAGGGTGATGCGGACGGTTCCTACCGTAGAGAACCCGCTCACGTACCAGTGGAGGTGGCGCACGCCTGTCAGAGGGGTTTCCTTGAGGAGCTGGTCGTCACGGAAGCGCCGGCGACGGAATGTCCGGAGGGTGCCGTCGGAGACTTCGAGGCGGAGCCATGGATCGGCGGGGCCGACATAGTCGGCTGGCGGCGGCTTCTTCCTCCACCGCTCAGGCACTCGCTTGCCGATTTTCGCGGCTACCTCAAATCGATCCATCACGATCGCGACGGCACCAGTGACGAGGAAAACGCTCAGTCCAACGAACCAGGCCCACGGCTTTCCATTCACGCTGACGAGCAGCAGCCCGGTGCCGCAGATCACCGCGAACATGACGCCGATCATCCGTTCCAGGCTCATGGGTGAAGACCATGTCAAGTAGACCATCAGTGCCGCGAAGGAGGGAAAACCGATGGTGGCAATGAGGACGACCCAGTCCGGGATGTCTTGCATCAGATGAGTTCCGATCAGGTGAAGGCGAGCGACGTGGCGTACGCCAGGGCGGCGCCGGCTGCGAGGTACGGACCGAACGCGAGATGCGTGGATCCGCCGCGTTTCTTGCGTGCCAGGAGTACCGACGCGTGCGGGATGCCGATGAAGTACCCGGCGATGAGCGCATACAGCGGGAGGATCCAGCTGACCCAGCCGGTGAGGAGGCCGATGGCGAGCATGAGCTTGATGTCCCCGAAGGCGAGAGTGCCGAGCATCCCGATCAGCAGCGCGACGACGGCGATCGCCAGGGCGCAGATCACGGCCTGGAGTAGCTTGCCCCATTCTCCGGTCGCGAGTGCGTGGGCGAGCCAATAGCCGGCGAGGGCCGCGGCGAGGGGGAACGTGCCGCGGTTGGGGAGGCGGAAGGTGCGGGCGTCGATGATCGCGAGCGGGATCCCGCCTGCGAGGAAGACGGCCAGGGCGACCCACTCCCCCACGGGAACATCGAGATTGGCCGGGAGAAGCGCTGTGAGCGCCGCTGAGAGCCCGAACCCGCCTACCGCGGCCGCCAGGAGCAGCCAGGGCAGGCTGATGCGGCTGAGAGCCGTCGTGGGCCGCTCAGCCGCATCAGGAGTCGTGCTCACACCCATACGACGCTCGGATCTGTCTTGGCGACCGCGATCGCCGCAGCGTCGGTGACCTGGTCGACGTCGAGGCCGTGGTCTCGCCAGGCCTGCGCCTGATCCGGGGAGGTGGTGTGCAGGCGGGACGCGCGTTCGGTCCACGCGACCTCAGTGGAGGCGTGGACCGAACGGCGATCGAACGTGGAGAGCGTCATCGGGTCAGCTGGCCATCGAGTCGCGACCGCGGTCATCGCCACGGATCTGATCGATGAGCTCCTGCGTCTCAGGCTCCACTTCGGAGTACAGCGGGTCGATCCGCTTGCCGGCCAGCTCGAGCTGGGGGATGAGACGGTCGATGCCTGCGGTGTCTCCGGCCAGGTGCTCGGCCCGGAGGCTGTTACGCCAGTGGGTCTCGTTCTCGGGCTCGACCATGCGTCCCACCGCGGCGGCCTTGCGTGCGTCGCGGATCTTCCCCGAGCGCAGCGACCTGGTCGCGAGCTCGTGCGCGGCATCCGCGATCGCGGAGATCATCGACGGCTTCAGCTCGTCGGCTGCCCACGCGTAGTACTTGTCCTTCACGTCACTGAAGGGCTGCCCCTTCACCAGCTCGAGCGCGCGCGCCAGGTTCGCCGTCGGCGCCTGGGTCGGCTCGTCACCGACCAGGTCGCACCAGTCATCCCAGTCGGAGCGGACGGTGTCGGCGAGCTCGTAGACGCCACCGAGCGCCGGCGGGAAGAACGGGGTGCCGGCACTGTCGCTCCCCAGCCAACGGCGGGCGCTGTTGGTGAGCTTGTTCCGGGACGCGGTTCCCTTGTCGACGTCGGAACCGATGCCCCACATCGCTTCGTGGACGGCCTTCGTCTTCGCACCATGGTGCGTGACGAGGTACGCGATGAGTTCCGTCGCGCGCAGCACCTGAGAGTTCCACTGCTTGATGCCTGTCTCGGTTGTCGGGGTGACGCCCTGCGGGTTGAGCACGACCACCGGGCCGAGCACCTGCACGCGCGGGACGCGGAGATCCCGAACCTGAGCCACTGCGCCATCTACCGCATCGTCCTCGAGGTACTCCGCGGTCGCGTCGTCGACCTCACTAGCAGCCTCGTCGACGGGGACTTCTTCGTTGCCGGCATCCACGGTCGGCGCCGCGTCGTCGATGGGCGTTTCAGCCGCGGCCGAGATCTCCTCGTCGACGTCGGGTGCGTCGACGGTCTCGGCCGCGGCAGCTGGTGCAGCTTCGTCGTCGCCCGCCGTGGCGGCAGACGGATCGACGAAGACCTGCGTGCGCATCGGGGCGGTGATGTCGTTGAACGTGGCTAGGACCTCGTCGATCGAAACCTCGGCAACGGCCACCTCGTCGACGGAGCCTGTCTCGTCGTCGAGGACCTCGGGGATCTCGTCGACGGAGATCTCCGGGGACGCGACAGAGTGATCGATCGCCTGGTCGTTGTTCGCGACGGTGAACATCGAGAGCACCGCCTCGAGGTACTCCTGCGTCACCATCTGCGGCGTCAGGGGAAGCGCTGCGCCCTCGGAGTCGGGGATCTCGAGTTCACCGGTGACGATCGTCTCGCCGGCCTCGCCGACGGTCTCCTCGAGGAGGAGGTTCCATCCGCCCGCGAGGTGACCGGCGGCGATCGCTGCGACACCGACACGCGGCAGCTGGGTAACCAGGTCCGCGAGCTCGGCGCGGGTGCCTTCATCGGACAGCTCGCCGAGGATCACGATCTCGGGGGTCCACGAGTCGGCATCCGGCCGGGCCGTGCGGGCTTCCTCGATACTCGCGACGCCCTCGGCCGCCAGTGCCTGGCCAACAGCGGCAGCCTGGCCGCGCAGGTTCCGGACGAGCGTCGGGGTGTCTTCGACGTAACGGAGCCGGGTGTGGCCGATCGCGTCGGGCAGCTGCTCACCGAAACCGACGAGAGTGACCTGCAGGTTCTCTCCCCACGGGGTCGAAGCGAGCTCGAGCGCGATCGCACTCAGGACTGCGTGCTCGTGCTTCCGGGCACCCTGGATGTTCAGAGAGCCGAGCCGCTCGAGGTCGACCAGAAGCTGCGCACCGTTCTCGTCGCGGCCAATGGTGACCAGCGCAGGGTACGGCGATGACGGGATCCGCTCGAGCGGAGCGAGACGCTCGTACGTCACCGACCACGCCATCGCGTCGTCGGTGAGAGGCTCGAACGGTTCCGGCAGCTGCGCGGGGTTGTCGAGGAACAGCGAGATGGTGTCTTCGCTCAGCTGCAGCGCGTAGAGGGCGGGGAGCTGAGCGCCGGTGTCCTGGGCCCACACCGACAGCGTGCGCAGCGCGAGATCCACCGCGTCCATGTCGTGGGGCGCTTCCACGGTCCGCATGCTCTGCTCGACGAGGCTGACCTGTTCGGAGGGCATCTGGATGCGCTGGCCGATCTTGCGGTTGCGGCGCTGCTGCCGGCGGCGCCACCCGAGGAGAGTGAGCAGCCCGGCTGCGAGGATGCCGCCCATTCCGCCGACAGTGCGCCAGTCGGTGACGATGTCGAGCCAGGTGAGGTCATCGCTCGCGTCCGCGGTGACCTTCTCATCGGCGCTCGTCGGCGCCGCAGGAGCATCGGCTTCGGCAGGAGCTTCCTCGTCAGAGGTGACGTAGCCCAGACCAGTGTCTGCGTCGGGTGCGGCCTCCTCAACAGAGGCCTCAGCCGCGGGCACCTCCTCGGCGGCGGCGGCTTCCTCGGCCGCGGCTTCCTCGGCCGCGGCTTCCTCGGCGGGCGCCTCAACTGGCGCAGGAGCCACAGCGGGTGCGGGTGCGGGAGCCGCTGTGCCGGGGGTGACGTCAAGCGACCACCCGGGCAGGATGACGCTGGGGTCGGTGAGCTGCGCTCCCCCGGGCTGAGCGATGGCGGTGGAGGCGTCGAAGATCTCCATGTATCGATCTCCGGAGCCGAGCTCCTGCTCGGCGATGCCCCAGAGGGTGTCTCCGGGCTGGACGACGCGGTCTGCGTCGTCGACGGTCACCGCTGCTGCGGGTGCGGCTGCGGGAGCGACGGGGAGCTCGAGCTGCATGCCGGGGTCGATGCCCTGTCGCTGACCGATCGTGAGGCCATCGGGCTGCGGACGATCCTTGTTGAGCTCGAAGACCTCCTGCCAGCGGTCACCGTCACCCAGGTGGGTCTCGGCAATCGCCCAGAGTGAGTCGCCCTGCGCCACGGTGTAGAGCGCAGCGGTGTCCTCAACTGCAGGCGGAGCCTCGTCCGTGGTGCTGGTCTGCGTGCTCGAGGCGGACGCACTGATCGTGACCGGTGAGGCATCGACCGGCGCACCATCGGTCGTCGCAGCGAAGGCGCCCGCGGGGGCGAAGAGGGTAAGCACCGCGGCGATCAGGACGCCGGCGCCCTTCTGCGAGAGTCCAAGACCCGGAACGGTCACACGCCGAGATCCACCATGCTGTCCACGGCCACCGGAGAACGCCCGAACCTGGTTCGGGATCTCCGCGAGGTATCCGACGGCAAACCACGCCCACGCGATCCACGCGAGGATCGGGATGACCGTCCCGATGAGGAACTCGCCACCGTAGTCCGGCATCGACAGCGCCTGCACCAGCCGATCCCACGAAGGGATCGGGTTGCCGGCGAGGAACACCAGCAGCGCCGGCAACCCCACGAGCAATGCTGCAGACAGGATGAGGGCTCCGAACCCCGTGATGAGTCTCTTCAAGCTCATGAGCGCTTCCCTTCGATCGCCACGCACTCGCGTTTGAAAGGGATAAGCCTCTCGCCGCGCGGTTCGCGGACAAGGAGATTTACGGGACCGGTGTGCCGTTCGGGGTGACGTTCACCGTCTGCAGCTCGTTGATCTCCAGCGCCTCAGCGCTCTGAGCAGTCAGGTTAATCGTGCCGCCCGGGCCCGCGAGAGAGGTCCACGTCACAACCCACTGGGTGGTGGCAGTGACGGTGAAGCGATCGCCGGGACGGTTCTCGGAGGTCGTCGTGTAGCGGTAACCGCACGTCGGGGAGTCCTGGATGCCAAATCCCGTCGAATAGGGCGTGCCGAGGCCACCACAGGCCCGGGCGCCACCATCCCCCATGTCCCACCGGATGGAACTCACTTGCGCGGTCGCAGTGATCGTCTGCCCACCGAGCGTCGCAGTCTCCGTGTACGGGCCCCACGTGAGCGGCTGGGGGTTTTCCACCCAGAGCCACACGGGGACGCCAACGTAGCTGCGACGGTGACCCCACTGCGGGTTCACCTCAGGTGCCATACCGATGTCGACACCGCGGATCTGGAACGTCTCGATCAGCTTCCGAGCGGCCATGCCAGGCGTGTAGACCTGCAGCCCCGGGGGAACCGTGTTGCTCCAGAAGTAGGAGACAACTCCCGCCCCGAATTGCACGGGCTTGATGCACTTGTAGTAGCCGGCGTCCTGGTCATAGCTGCCCGGGCGTGCGGGCCATGGATAGTCCGCCATATGCACGTAGCACTGACGGTTGTTCGACCAATAGCCCGACTGCGTTCCGCAGGAAATCGGGGCGTAGAACTGGCTGCCCTCCACCCAGACTCGAAGATCTTCGCGCGGGATGCCGAGAGAGTCGGCCATGTCAGTCGTGATCTCTACGTAGCAGCTCGGTGCCCCCGGGGTCCATCCGTTGCTGTCGGGGTTGGGTCGCGGGTCGCTCGGCGGAGAGTCCAGCGTGAGGTAGCAGTTTCCAGAGGTGGGGTCACACCATGTGCCGCCAGCGGCGCTGGCAGGCACGGACGACGCGAGCAGCGTCGCCGCAACGAGCGCTACTGCAGCCAATAGGCCGGTCAGTCGTCGGATCAGCATGGTTCCCCCCGGAACGGATGTGGTTAGCAGGTCTCGCCGAGGCTGATCAGGTCATAGACCAGCCAAGCCTGGCGATCCGCGTCGTAGATCACCTGGTAGTCGAAAGTCGTTCGCTTCTCCTCGGGCTGCATGCCCGCGGAACCATCGCTCGCGAAGATCTTGTAGTTGCTCAGGTCCTGGCACGCGTTGATCGTGACGAGGCCGTTCTCGGTGCCTTCCCACTCCTGGCCGTAGGCACTGACGGTCTCATAGGTGATCGCGCCTTCGGTCTTGGCGGGACCTTCGATGTTCTCGCCGTCGACATTCAGCTGCGGTCCCTCCGCAATCTGCTTGGCGTCGGCAAGCACCCGGGTTAGCGCGGTGCCTGTTGCGAGCTCCTCGAGAGGTGCGGTCTCAGTTCCACCGGCAGCGTTCACTTCCCCACGAGTCTCGAAGAAGTCGGTGAGGACGGCGTCAGCGGCCTCGATGGCTTCTTCTTCGCTCTCAGGGGGTGCGACAGGTCCACGGGTTTCCTCGGGAGCTGCGCTGCTCTGAGTGGGTGTGGGCTTTGGCCCCGCCTCGGTGGTGCATCCGGCGATCAATAGGGTCGCGGCCACGAGTGCCGTGGCGGCGGTGAGCGTGCGGGTGAGGTTCATAGTCTGCTCCTACTGAGTGATGAGTTCCGCGGTGGCTGTCGCTTCGGCAGAAAGCGAGTTGATTCCGAGTACGGAGATGAACTTCGTAGCGTATTCGGTCTGCACGTTGACGACGATGCGGCCGCCAACGACGTCGACGGTGCCAGTCATGCCAGCGGCTTGGACGTAGTCCATCGCGGTGTTGCGGGCTGCGCGGGTGTCGAGGAGAAGCGAGCCGTCGGCGATGACCTGGGAAGCGAGGGCATTGGCGGCCGCTCGGCTGGCGCCGGAGGCGATCATCTGTGCTTCGTCGTTTGCCTGGATCTTGCCGGCGCCGTCGACGACGAGGCCGACGATGATCATGAGCATGGGGACGAACATCAGCATCATCGGCGTGATGGCTCCACGCTCGTCATCGCGGACTCGGAGGATGTAGCGGCGGAGTGCGTTCATGGTCATCTCCTTGCCCGGTAGGCGTCGACGGGAGAGTCGGCGCTGGAGGTCAGGTCTCTGGTCCCGGGGATCCCCGGGAGGGTCACGTCGGTCAGGTTGACGGTGCAGGTGATCGACGCGCTCACAATGCCGGTGGTTCCGATCGGGGCGTTCAGGCCGCTCGCGTCGATGATGACCTGCAGGTTGGTGCACTCGACGCCCGAGATCGCCATGGCGCGACGCGCAGCATCCTCAGCGCTACGGGTCGCGGACGCCGCGTCCCGAGAGAGCGACGCCGCTCGAGCTGCGGACATCGCGGCGGTCTGCGTGCTGTTCTCCGCGTGAGCGGAGCGGCCGGCGACGACGAGGAACGCGATGAAGAGCGTGAGGATCGGCGCGAGGATCACGACCTCGACGGCCATGTTGCCTCGCTCGTTCCGGAGGAAGCGGCGGATGGAGAGGATCACGGTACCCACCTCTCGACCGGACCGGTGACAGTCTTGGTCACTTCGCTCGTGACACCGGGAAGCAGCGAAGGCGCCGTAGCGGTGACGGTCGCGACGACCTCAGTGGCGGTGCGGGTGACTTCGACTCGGACGTCGGTGAGGACGGATCCGACCTGCGCCGCGGTGGCCTGGCCTGCGGAGATCCCGTCGCTCGAGCTCGCACCGTACAGGGATGCCGCGTTGTAACTGTTACTGGCGGCGGCCTGGACGAGGTTGGTGGAGTGATACCAGATCCCGCCCTGCACGATCGCGAGGATGGTGAGGAGCAGGAAGGGCAGGAAGATCGCCGCTTCCGCCGACTCGAATCCGCGCTCGCCTGACAGCGCCGTGCGGCGGCGGCGCAGGCGAGCGCGGATGAGGTCGGTGAGCATGATCAGCCGGGGAGCTGTCCGAGCTGGGTGTTCACGAAAGCCGTGACGCCGGTGATGACGACGCCGGCGATGACGAGGCTGCCGACGACGAGGAAGATCTTCTCTGCCGTCTCGAGGCCCTTGTCGGTGGTCGCGTTGACCTTGTCCATGCCCCGCTTCAGTGCCTGGGCGACGGGCTTGATGATGGTGTTCATTTCTGTTCCCTCCGGTTTTCTGTGTAGACGAGTGAGCTGGTTGTTTCATTACGCGGTGCGTCGTTCATGTCGTGAAGAGTCGGAGCACCATCGGTGTGATGATGATGCCGACGTAGACGAACAGAGTCGTTGCCAGAGGCATCTGCATCCGTTCGCTCGCGCTATTCGCTTTCTCGTGTTCTTCGGCGAGGAGCTTGTGCCGAAGAGTTTTCCCCCGCGATCTCAGTGTTTCATATATCGATGCATCTTCCTCCCCCGAGAGTCGAACGATTTTCGCGACGTCGGCGAGCTCGGGAACGTCGATCTCCTCAGAGAGCTGGGCGAGTGCATCCCAGGGCGCGATACCGGCGTAGCGGGCACGGACGAGCTCCTGACGGATCCGGATGAAGACCCAGCTGCGGCCTACTCCGGCCGCTGTGTCGAGGGCGAGAGCGGCGGTGCGGCCTCGTTTGAGTTCGGCCGCGACGAGCTCGAGGTACACCGCGACGGCGCGGGTGAACTCGCTGCGGGCCTCGGTTGCCTTCTTCTTGACGTCTGAATCGACGCCGATGAACAACCAGATGCCCACGGGGATGCCGAGCGCTGCCGGCAGGTAGAAGGGCAGGATGCCGAGGGCCTGCAGGAACAATCCGAGGATCGAGAACGAGAGCAGGCCGGTGAGACCGAGGAGCACCTTGTCGTAGTAGTACTTCTCGACCGACATGTTGATCACGCGCAGGTCGGTGGTGGGGACGGTGAGCCATGACCGGCGGGGCATGTTCGCGTTCATCCAGCCGCCGACGCGGGACTGGAGGGAGCCGTCGCTGACGACATCTGTCACGGCTGCGGGCTCGTTGATTCCTCGGATTGCCGAGATGAGCTGCGGGTGGCGCGGCATCAGCGCGAGGACGACTGCCGTGAGGCCGGCGCCGAAGATCAGGCCGGGGATCAGTGCGATGAGGTTCATGCGTTCGCCTCGCTTTCGTCGGGTCCTGCGAGCAGGCGGGGCGCGCCCTTGGTGAGGGACATGTTGCGCATCCACCACAGCAGCACCGCGAACAGGATCACCCAGACGCCGAGGAGCAGCTGACCGATGAACGTGCTGTAGGCCGCCGTGTAGGTGCCGAGGAAGGGCAGGATGGCGAGAATCACGAGGGTCGCCATGGTCACGATCCGGATTTGCGTGCGCGGCTTCTGTCGGTCGGTTTCGATGCCACGACGCACTTTCACTTCCTCGCCGATGATCTCGGCGAGGTCGTCGAGGGCCTTGGTCAATCCGGGCCCGCTGGATGCCTCTTTGAGAAGCAGGTGCATGACGATGAGGTCGGCGGTCGGGTCGTCGAAGTCTGCAGCGAATGCCTCGAGGGCGTCTCGGGTGGGCCAGCGTGCGTTCAGTCGTGCGACGAGGCTGTTGACCTGGGGCTTGATCGGCTCCGGAGACGAGGTCAGCGACGCGATGAGGACCTGTTCGAGGCCGATGCTTCCGGCTGTGGTGAGTCCGGAGAGGCTGCGTGTCCATGTCTCGAGGGCTTCGAGGCGCTCGATTTTCTTGGGCGCGTCTCCCCTGCCCAGAAGAGAGGGGAGGAACACGCCGGCGATGGGAGCGGTGATCAACATGACCACCCACCCTGTGATGAAGAACAGCACGAGCCCTACGCCGAGACCTGCCACACCCCAGATCTGCTGCTGACGGGTGAGGAAGCTGATCTCCCGCACGGAGCGGACGGCTTTGGGGCGGGGCGTCCAGTCGAGGGTGAGTGCGAGCACGACGATGATGCCGCCGGCGACGAAGCCGACGATCGACAGCAGGAGACCTGCATTGTTCATGGTGTCTCCCCCAGGTGAGATCCGAGCTCGCGGGCGTCGTAGCCGGCATCGATGAGCCGCGCGAGGAGCTTCGACGAGGGAAGGAATCGCTTTTCGAGCACCTGGTTGTCCTTGTCCCACTCGAACAGCGGAACAAGCTCGGGGCGACGGACTCCGAAGTTGTCCTCGCCTTCCTTCACTTCGGCGATCGTTGTGACGACTCGACGGATCCTGCCGGTCTCGTTGTCCTTGATCTTTGCCATCTGCACGATCACGTCGATGTTCTGTGCGATCTGTCGGTACGCGTAGGCCGGAGTCACGTTCGAGCCGTCGCGCATCATCAGGGTCACCATGCGTTCGATGGCCGCTTCGGGGTCGTATGAGTGCAGCGTGGACATCGAGCCGATACCGGCTGACATGGCCTGCAGCATGGCGCTGATTTCGGGCCCGCGTACCTCACCGACGATGATGCGGTCGGTGGTGTGGCGCAGCGAGTCATTCACGGCCTGGATCAGCGTGTACTCGCCGGCGCGGACACCGTCCGGACCCGGCTCGCCCTCGCCCGGACGGTACTCGAACGGGATCACCAACGGATGCCTTTCCGGGTTGGCGTGGATGTGGAGCTCTCGCTCCATCTCGATCGTTGCGATCTTCTCGTGGGGCGGGATCTCATGGGCCAGCGCACGAAGCATCGTCGTCTTACCGCTCTCCTGGAACCCGTTGGTGACGAGAGAGGCTCCCGCTCGCACGAGAGCGGCGAGGAGGTTGGCCGCGACCCGTGTCAGAGTCCCGTTCTCGACCATGTCATCGAGGGTGACGCTGATGTGACGGTGCACGCGGATCGTGATGGACGTGGCATGCACGATCGGCATGGCATTCGCCGCGAGGCGGGCACTGCCTGCAAGGTCCAGGTGCAGGGTGGGCCGGGAAGCGTTGAAGGACCGTCCACCTTCGCCGCGACGCGTCGCGATGAAGTTGATCTCTTTCTCGAGGTCTTCATTGCTGGTGGAGATCGGGTGGGGGAAACGCTGGCGAGCACCTCCTTCGATGGTGAGCCAGACGTTGTCGTAGCCGACGATGTGGATGTTCTCCACGCCCTCGATCTCGACCAGCGGCTGCAAACGCCCCAGGCGGAACATCGCGTTGAAGACCGCCTCGATGATGTCTTCCTGGAGGTCGTCCGAGGGCACGTTGGGCTCACCGCGCGTGGTGAGGTCGTCGACGTAGATGCGGAGCATCTCGGCGGTGTGCTCGCGGGCGAGCTGCTCGCGATTGGCGTCGGTCAGCGTCGGATCGTCACGACCCAGATCGGAGAGGATCTTGGAGACCTTGTCCCGGAACTGGGCAACGAGATCCCACGGAATGTTGCCCTGCTCTTCGAACGCTGCTTCAGCCCGACGCGGACCGGAACGTCTCGCTCGTGCGGTCGCCGTGGCGATAGGCGGCAGGGCAACCGGCTGCTCGACAGGCACTTCGGTCACGATCGGCGTGTTTTCATCGTTCACCGCCTCCGCGGACGCTGGTTCCTGGCGGGGCCTGCTGGTCGCTCGCAGCAGGTGGGCTGCCGGGGTCGACGGTGCAGATCCTGCGGAGTCCGACGGCTCTGCGGGTGTTGCCGGAGCGGATTTCTGGAACAGGGGCAGCGAGGTCAGGTCTGCAGGCTGGGGGCCGTTGGCGTCGTTCGTCATGTCAGTTCGCCTCCTGGGGCACGTAGCGGCGGCTGCTGAGGGTCGTTTCCAGCGATGCGATGAGCGAGTCGAGCTTCTTCATGTAGGGGCTCTTCCTGGCGGGAGCGTGGGCTCCGTAGGCGAAGTGAGCAGCCGCGCCGGGATCCCATGGGAACGTCTCGATCGTGTTGATCCCAAGCAGAGCGTGCAGCTCCTTTGGACCGTAGACGCTCGGTCCGAATCCTCGGGGGGCTGGGTTCTGGGTGAGTACCAGGTTGAGGTACTCCTGGTGGCCGGCGTTCTCGAGCATCTGCAGGAGCGGCGGCATGGTGTTGTAGAGAGCGTTGCTGTCCGGAAGGGTGTTGCCCGACAGGACCAGCACGGCGTCGGCCTGACTGATCAGCGTCGCTCGTGCGTCGGAGGGGCGGTGGCGGCCGGCGTCAACGATGATGTCGAGCTCGCGGACGCCGATCTCGTGCGGGAGGCGGTCGAGGGCGGTGGTCATGTTCGACCAGAACGCTGGTGTGGATCCGTGCGCTCCTCCGACATCCTCGAACCCGGGAATTGCGTAGCGCCCCTCCCCCAGGCTGATCGTCTGCTCGAACAGTGTGCCGGCGTTGAGATCTCCGCGGCGGTTCGCAAGTGCGGCCTTGGTGAGTCCGAGGCTGTGCTCGTACTCGGCGCGCAGGTATCCGGGGATCAGCTGCGTCGTCTTCGAGATGTCGGCCTCGAGCAGGAGCGAAGGTCGCGGCCAGTTCACTGTGAGGGCCGTGGCCAGCGTCGATACGCCGGGGGCACCGGAGACGCTGGTGAGGTAGATGATCGACACGGGTTACTCCCCCAGGCTGTCCAGGATGATGGCGACGCGCTGCGTTGCCGCTCGAGCTGCGATCGACGGCGCTTCACCAGAGGGCACGACCAGGTCGACGACCCATGCGTTGTTCGTCTCGTCGAACTTCGAGGTGAACACGGTGGCGCGGAAGGACTGGGGGTCGTCGACGGGCGGCTCGCCCTGTGCGACCGGGGTGTCGACGATGCGGACCTGGTCGCCGGAGGTGAGCCCGTAGGCGGGCAGCTGCGCTGAGGTGACGGAGACGCCCACGATGGTCTTGCCCTCAGGGACGGGCAGGGTGTCGATGACGTTCGACGAGGTGATCAGCGACCCTGCGGGCAGATCCACCGCGGCAACCTGGCCGACGATCGTCGATGCTTTGCTCGCGGCGACGGTGTCCGTGGTCTGTCCGCCGGCGATGCTGATGGTCGTCAGGTCTCCCTGCGTGATCTCCTCACCGCGCTGGATCTCCGCGCCGGTCGTGAGCACGGTGACCGTCTGAGAGGTGTTGGTGGTGATGTACCAGGTCGCGAGCCCCGCGATTAGCATCAGCGCGATCCCGAGGGCTGCGCCCCACAGGCGCCGACGCGACTTGGGCGTCTGACCGACGGCGGCAGGTCGCGCTGCGGCCGGCGCAGCCTGCTGCTTGTCCTTCGACCGCTTACTGGTCTTCTCCGGGGCTGTGGTGCTCATGGGTTATCCGTTCTCTTTCTGGTTTCTCGCGGCTTCCTCGTCCTTGGCACGCTGCTTCTCAGCAATCTGCTCGAGGGACGGGAGGTAGCCGTCGTAGGCGGCGATGATGAGGAAGTTCCTGCTGGGGGCGGCGAACTTCGCCGTGAGCTCGTCCAGCACGTCTCGTGCGTCCTGGACGATGCGAACCGTGTGCTTGTGGGGGTTCTCCCCCGGGTTGGTCTTCGGGGCCTGACGGTTGCTGCGTGCGAAGAGGGATGTCTTCGGGCGGTCGTCAGGGCCGAGCTTGTGCTGGATGAGTTCGCCCAGCTGCTCGTAGACCGTCTCGATGGCATCGAGGAGGACGACCGGGTGGCTTCGACCCGTGAACGTCATCCATGCGAGAAGCCGGTCGTTCACGTCGTCCGGAAGGTGGACCGGTACTCCTACGGTCTTGCCCGCGGCGGAGGCCGGCTCTGCGGTCTTTGACGACTCGGTGGCTTCTGGCTGAGCCGCCGGGGTGGCCGCCTCGACGGGCGCTGCGGGCTCCTCTGCGGCAGGTTCGGGGCGCGGTGCAGCCTTCTTCGGTGCGGGCCGTGCTGCAGCCTTCTTCGGCGCTGGAGTCGGGGCTGGGGTCTGTTCGGGTTCCGGCTCTTCGCGGGATGCCAGCGCTTCGATATTCAGTCGTGCCATGTCAGTTCACTCCCCTCGAGGCGCGAACTTCGGCCAGGAGGCCTTTCAGCTCGGTGGCGTAGCTGGTGTAGTCGAAGATCGCGTTCTGGTTGGCTCGGGTGTCCGTGTACTGCGTCACGACCTTGCCCTCCTGGGGGCCGTCCTTGATGCTCTTCGACATCCGGATGTGCTGCTTGAATCGCGGCATCTTGAGGACCTTGTCTACGACTTCGCGCCAGTCCTCCAGTTCGCCCTGGTTTCGCATGTCGACCTTGTTCAGCAGGACGCGGAAGGCAAGCTCACGCGGCTCGACGTGATCCTTGACGGTCTTCTTCAACGGCTTGATGTTCGTGTAGTCGGGGTTCAGGGGCAAGATGACGAAATCGGCAAGGTCGAGCACCGCGGTGAGGACGCCCGTGTTCTCCAGGCTTCCCGGGGTGTCGACGAGGATCACGTCGTAGTCCAGCGTCTTCAGCTGGGCCAGGGCTGCTGGGGTGACGGAGCTCGCAAAGTCGAAAGGTAGGTCATCGCCGGCGATGTCTGCCCAGTCGGATGTCGTTTCCTGGGGGTCGACATCGACCACGAGGACCTTGTGGTCTCGGGCCAGGCTGGCGGCGGTGTTCATCGTCGTCGTCGACTTCCCTGGACCGCCCTTCTGGTTCGTGACGGCAATGAGGATCGGCTCGGTCGCGGCGGTCATGCTTGTGCCACCCAAGCGACGTAAAGGTGCATCAGTTGTGCTTTCATGCCGCAACTCTATCGCCGCACAGGTGCAATATCAGTGCCCGAGTGACGCCCTATAAGCGATAGACCGGCGCACTAGATGCGCAAGACCTCTGCTAGATCGCAAAACTATCGGCGCAGATAGAGCGCTATACGGGTGCCAATAGTGCGGCACTAGAGCGTTGCACAGGCGCTAGAGCGGCGCTCCACCGGCGTCACATCGGCGGGGGATTGGCGCTGTTGCAGTGCATATATGGCGCAATAGTGATGCAATATAGACGCAACACATCAGCTGTAGACTCGCATGCCTGTAGCCACACCGCCGCAGGAATGATGCAGCAACAACGCAAGAACGCTGCTGTAATCCTGCCATGTCGCCGCCACACGGTCGCAGTGTCGGCGCAGGATCGATGCTGGACCGCTGCAACGAAGCCGCGATACCCCTGCATCAGCGTCGCCCCATCGGCGGCCGATAGGTGCAACTGCCGCGCAGTATCGGCGCGACATCGTCGCAGGGCTTCAAACGCCGGTGATACGGCCCCGACAGGGGGAGTATCGGGCGGAACCTCCGACAGGAAGGCGTGGACGGGCTTCTGAGGCCCAAACTCGTCAACGCCGGTGTCAGCGCCTAGCTCAACGCATGACAAAGCCCCTGGGGGCCACCAGGGGCTTTGTCGGCTCGGGGGACTGCGGGGGAATGTCAGGCCTTGCGGCGGGGCGCGTACTTGACCTTGGTCTGGACGTCGCCACAGACCGCGGTCATCAGCTTCGTGCGGATCCGGTGGACGCGACGGTTGAGTGACTCACGCGAGATACCAAGGTCCTGTGCTGCGTCGTCGCGAGCCTCGCCGGGATCGCCGTCCGTAAGTTCGATCCGGACGAGCAGCTGGATCTCTTCGCGGGCGAGAACGCCGTGGTCGATCGCCCAGGTGAAGAGGGTGATGAGCTCCTGGGTGGGGTCGTCCTGGATGACTCCGAGCTCGTTGGTCGGGTCGTCGTTGCCGAGGTCCTCGAGGAAGTCGCAGGCGACGTTGTACTCGGTGCCGACATGGCTGGCGAAGCAGCTCAACGTCTTGATCAGGTTGCTGCGGATGCGGCCGGCGATGTTGCGACGGTGACCAGGGCCAACCTCGTCGAGGAACACGGTGATGACCTCCCAAGCGGCGCTGATCGTGGTGGCGATCGCGTCGGTGCGAGAGTGCCGCCAGATGTTGCGGGTGGCAGCGCTGGTGCGCGCGTAGCCGACGACCAGGGGGAGGAACGCCTGGAGGATCACGCGGCCGGCGATGGGGTGCGCGGCTGCCTCGAGCTCGAGCAGAGTGAGCAGGATCGCATCGCGCTGCTCGGTGTCCTGCTTCCGCTGGACGAGGTGGAGCGCACGTCCAGCGGTGATCGAACCGAGAGATCCGAAGTCGTAGACGGCGGCGCTGAGCTGGTCGTTCCACTCGGAGTTGAGGGTGTCCAGCAGCGGCAGGGAAGTGGTGGAGACGTTCATCGAATGGCCCTTCGTCGGTACGTCGTGTGACGAAGGCCACGCTCCTCAGCGGCCCCGGGCGAACATCCGGATAACGGACGGGCTCTCTGCGAGCTCGCATGGGATGTGGGCGTAGTCGAGTCCGGATAACGGAATGGAAAGCCCAGATCAAAGCACCTATTGCGTTCGGTGCAGATTCCTCAGAAAAAGTTGGTCCGGACGTGTCCGCGAAGGCCTCGGCAGAGCCCTTATCTCCTGTATCGGCCCCCTGACGGGGCTGGGAGACCTCGAGCCGGAAGGACCGACAGCGACCATGAGCACCACTGCAGACGAAACCCAGTGGGTGGGATTCAGGACCGACGCCGCACGCGTGATCGCAGCCACCTCGCGATACGAAGCAGCTGTTGCTGAGTCCTTCGAGAGCACCTACGACGAGCAGGTTCTCGATCGTCTCGGTGACGCCGTCGAGGGTCTCCGCTCCGCCCGGCCGAGTGCGATCCGCCTCGCCCAGCTCAACCCCGCAGGAGGTGCGTCATGAGTTTCTGGAACGGCAAGAAGAAGAACGCCGAGACCGAGAAGGTCGAAGTCAAGAAGCAGCCGGTCCCGGCTCAGGGCAGCTCGCAGACAGGTCTTCGTGCACTCGGTGCCAAGGCCGTGACCGCGGTAGCGATCGGAGCCCTCGCCTGCGGTCCGATCGCGCTGGCGGTCGGGTTCGCGTCGACGCAGGTGAAGCCCGTGGTGGCACAGGCTGCAGTCGACAACCGGCTCACTCCAGTGCAGCAGAGCACGGGGGAGTACGCCGCAGGGTTCGTGGCCGCGTGGCTCAGCGCGACCCGTGACAACCCGTCACCGCTCGCGGCGTACATCGCCACGTCATCGGTCAAGCAGCTCTCCGTGGAGCCGTGGGTCTACCGCGATCTCACAGTCGTCTCCGTCGAGGTCACCGAGGACAGCGACTTGGTCAGCGTCGTCGTCGCCGCGAACGTCGAGGAGCTCGACATGGAGTCAGAGGACGGGGCCACGATCTGGCCGCGCCGATACTTCGCTGTCACGGTCAATGCGACCGAATCCGGGCTCAGTGTCATTGGGCTTCCCGCACCTGTGGCCGCACCCAGCAAGGCCGACGTCCCGGTGAAGCTCGCCTACACCGAGTCGGTCATGGCGACTTCGACCGCCAAGGCCACGGTCGAGGCCTTCCTCAACGCCTACCTCGCAGGGTCTGGGGAGATCAGCCGCTACGTCACCCCGGGGACTGAGATCACCGCTCTCACGCCGGCGCCCTTCCAGGTACTCGAGATCTCCGACCTGCTCGCGGACAGCGCCCCGTCCGACACCCCGAACACCGGCGACGTGGTCCACGTCCTCGCCACTGTCGACGCCGGCAGTGCAGCCGGCCAACAGCTCACCGCAACCTACGCCCTCACTCTCACAGCACGTGATGGGCGCTGGGAGACGACATCCGTCGACTTCGTCCCGCTGGAAAGCAACGCATCGGCCGCTGCTTCCGACACCACCCCGACCCCGTAACGGGTCTCTGAAAGGAAGAAACCCATGTCCGATTTCCTCAACGAACTCATCGCCAACTGGACGGTGACGGTGAAGGCGTTCGCCGCGCTCGCAGCGATCACCCTCATCGTCGTCGTCGCGATCGTCACCAAGCTCGCCTGGGGCAAGATCATCGTCACGATGATCGTCGCCGGAGCCGTCGTCTGGGCGGTCACCATGAACGGCCTCGGCTGGTTCTCGGAGAAGATCGACAGCGAGACCGCGACAGGTCAGGTCACCTCCCTGGCTGAAGGCATCCCGGCCTCGTTCGCTGACGGCTACGACACGTTCGTCCTCTATGAGTCGGCGCCGACTGACACGTACGCCCTGGTGAGCTGACGATGGCGAACGAGGAGATCGCGCGGTTCTACACGCGCAGCCGTCGGTTCCCGAAGCTGATCGGTCGCATGACCGACGGCAGCAGGATCCCGGGTGGCCCGTACACGATGACCCAGGTGCTCAGCGGCGGCATTGTGTTCCTGGTCGCCATGGTGACGCGCAACCTGTGGACCACCGACGCGATGCTCCTCGATCTGATCATCACCGCTGCAATCACCTACGCGGCGATCTTCGTGGTGGGGTTCCTGCCCCTCACGCGCCGCAACCTCGTTGCCGCCTTCATGGGCGCGGTCTCCGCGATCTTCCGACCGGTCGAAGGGAAGTACCAGGGCAAGGTGCCGCGACTGCGCCGCCCTCACCAGGTGCACGGCACCACCCTGGTGCTTTCCTACGGATCCTCGCCGGAGGAGAAGATCTCGCCCCAACCCCAGCCCGCGCTCGAGGAAGCAGCTCCTGCACCTCAGCCGAGCCACGCACTGGTCTCGACCAGCGCCACACCCGCAGCACGCGTGCCGATGAGCGCCGTCGAACGGTTGCTGCAGCAAGCCAAGAGCACCACCAAGGAGAACAGCTGATGCGTATCCCGACCGCGAACTTCGCCGGCCACCTGATGTGGACCCGCAGCGGCGTCATCTGGGCCACCTGGCGGCTTCAGGGGCTCCCGGACGGCTACACCACCGAAGAGATCCGCCAGCTCGTCCTCGGGCAGCACCAGGCCCTCTTCCAGGGCCTGCGCGGCGAGGCCATGCTCCTCGGCCTCTGCGCTTCTACCGACCCGGTCGACATCGTCGACAACATGCTCGAGGGACTCATCGCGGAAGACGTCCCCGTGTGGCTCGAGGAATGCGCGCTCACTCTCGACACGCTCGCGGAGATCTCATTGGGGGAGAGGGCCTACTGGCTCTCCGTGCCCCTGGCCGCCGGCAACTGGAAGGCGCGCGCCACCTCGACCGGTCGCGCCGGCCTCGACAGCTTCCGCGAGATCTTCGGCGTCGCCCGCAGCCGCCCCTCCGAAGAGGAGGTCGAGTCAGCTCTCGCAGCCGCACTGGAAATCGAGCACAGGATCCCGAGCGGATTCTTCCCCCGCCGCGCCTCCGTGGCCGAGCAGGTCTGGATCGCCATGCGCAGCCAGCACCGTGGTCTGAACATCGACGGTCCCGCCCCGCTGAGCGACGACCGCTCCGGTATCGCTGAGGTCCCCGCCACCCAGCTCCCGGCTGCGATGCCCACTCCATGGCTCGACGAGGGCGGGCAGAGCGACCTGGTCGACTCCAAGGTCAAGAAGTACCTCCCGTTCAACCGCCGCTACCTGAAGATCCTCTCCCCGCACTCCGACGAGCCGTCGTACCAGGTGATGCAGGTCGTCGTCGCGGGCCCGAAGGACGGCTGGTCGATGAACGGCGTCCGTTGGATCTCCCGCGTCGACCAGTACCAGGGCATCGACGTCGACTGGGTGATCCGGTTCGTCGTCACACCCGCAGCTGCCGTCAAGCGCCGTAACAAGCGCGCCGAGGAACAGCTGATGGACCAGGTCGACCAGCAGGCCGGCACCCTTGCCATCACCGGCTCTGGCGGAGATCTCGCCGAGGTCGCCGAAACCCTCTCCGCCTACCACGCCTCCCTCAACGCCTCCGAGAAGGAGGTCGAGGTCTCCGCCACGGTGATCTTCGCCGTCGGTGGCCGCACCCCCGAAGAGGCGAAGGAGATCGCCCGCTACGTCGCCAGCGATTACAAGGCCAACGATTTCCTCCTCGAGACCCCCCTCGGCGAGCAGGAGAACCTCTGGTGGGCGATGCAGCCGGGCACCCCGATGACCCGCATCGTCCGCGACCTCGCGCAGATCACCACCGGCCGGGAGTTCGCCTCCGGCCTCCCGCTCGTCAGCAGCGGCCTCGGCGACGATCGCGGCATCCGTCTCGGTGACAACATCACCACCGGACGGCACACGCCCATCCTTCTCGACCTCGCCGGCAACATCCGCGCCGACAGCTCCGCTTCCTTCGGCTGCGTCGCCGAGCTCGGCGCCGGCAAGAGCGTGCTCCTCAAGAGCATCGCCGGCGACGTCCTCGATCGCGGCGGCCGCATCGTCGCCATCGACCGCACTACCGCGCAGGAGTATGCCGTCTTCGCCCGCGCCCTCCGGGAGGACAGCACCGCCATCGTCGACCTCCTCGACCCGAAGTGGTCTCTCGACCCGCTGCGCGTCTGGGGTCCGAAGCAGGGTGCCCGCATGGTGCAGTCGCTGTTCTCGCTGATGCTCGGCATCCAGACACTCGACGTCCGCGGTGTGGAGCTCTCCCGCATCCTCGAGGGCGACTACATGGAAGCCCACCACATCACGAGCCTCGGCGCGCTCATGGAGCACCTCGCCGTGATCGGCCGCGATAACGCGATCGCCGCAGAGCTGCTCAACGTCGTGAAGGTCATCGCGAGCAAGGATCTCGGCCGCGTCCTGTTCGACGAGACGATCCCGCCGCTGGATCTCGGCGCAGACGCCATCGTGTTCTGCACCCACGGCCTCAGCCTTCCCGACCGCGCTGAGGTCGAGAAGGAGCACCTGTTTAAGCAGCTGCCCCTCGAGAAGATCTTCGGCCGTGCCATGTACGCGATGCTCGCGCAGCTGACCCGCGAGGTCTGCTTCATGGACCGCACCCAGCTGGCCTTGGCGATCTTCGATGAGGCGTACCACATCACCGCGAGCCGCGATGGGGAAGCCGAGCTGCTGACGTTCTTCCGCGACGGCCGTCGTCACCTGGCCGCTGCCGCCGTCGCCTCCCACGACCCCTACGACTTCGGCGACGAGGTCGTGCGAGGACTGATCAAGATCCGCTTCGTCATGCGCCAGACCGACGAGAAGCTCGCCCGCCGGGCGATCGAATGGATCGGTCTGCCCGTCACTGACGAGATGGTCGCCGAGGTCACCAAGAACCTCAGCCCCATGGGCCCGGACCGCAAGGTCCCCGAGCATCGCCGCGGTGAGGGCATCATGCGTGACATCCGCTCCCGCTACGGGAAGTTCCGCAAGACCCTCCCTGCCCGACCCACGCGCCGCGAATCGGTGATCTCCACCCCCAGCGGCCCTGTCAAGGAGCGCGCATGATCAGCTTCTACGCCAGCTCGTTCCGCACCCTCGGCGGATGGTTCTGGCGAGCCCGCTTCTGGGCACACGATCACCCGCGAATGGCCCGAGTGGTCGCGGTGCTGGTTCTGCTCGTGTTCTTCAGCACTCGCGCCCAGGCCGCGCACGCCGCCGGCGCCACCTTCCTTCCCGAAGGGAGCGACTTCGTCGATTCCTCCGGGAACAAGTTCAGCCAGTACTCGACGATTGACATCAACGAAGGCGACCCCTTCCACCCAGGCATCGTCATCGTGAACTTCTTCGTCCAGCTCATCTGGGCGCTGCAGTACTTCGCCACCGGGGTCATGCTCTGGCTGTTCGACTTCCTGCTGTCGTTCACCTGGGTCGAGTGGCTCGCGGCCCCGTTCAACACCCTCGCGATCTGGCTGCAGGGAGTCCTCACCGACATCAACTGGATCCCGTTCGCCCTGATGATCTCCGCCCTCGTCGGCGGCATCGCCATCTTCGTCGGACGGGTCGCCGGCGGCCTCTGGGAGATGATCGTCGCCGCAGTGATCGCCGTACTCGCCACCGGCATCCTCGCCAATCCCGTCGCCACGCTCACCGCGGCCGACGGGATGCTGTCGAAGGCCCAGCAGTTCGGCGGTGAGCTCGCGTCCTCGATCGTGGTCGACCGGAGCATGCTCGGGCAGTCCCAAGCGACGATGTCGGATGCCGTCACCACCAACCTGATGGATATCTTCGTCCGCATCCCGTACATGGTCATCAGCTACTCGATGGTTCTTCCGGAGAACTGCCAGCCGTACTTCGACACGTTTATCCAGACCGGCGAGCCCCAGGCCAGCCTCACCGCCTGCGCACCCGAGATCGCGAAGTTCTCCTACGAGAACCCGGGCGCGATGAACATCCTCAACGCCCTCGTCAACGCCGGCGGCGTCAGCGTCCTCAACGCGTTCGGCCTCGTCATCGCCGTCCTCATGGTCATCGCGGTGTTCTTCTTCCTCGTCGCCGCGATCAAGTCGATGATCTTCTCCTACCTGGCGATCGCTCCGATCAGCCGCGAGCCGCTCTGGAAGGCCGTGGCCGACTCGTTCATGGGACTGATCAGCCTGGTCGTGATGACCGTGCTGCTGTCCCTGTACCTCAAGCTCACCGCCTGGATCATGGGGCAGTCGGAGTACCTGCCACACCAGCTGAGGATGGTCCTCCTGATCATCTTCATGATCGTGATGATCGTGCTCGTTATCCGGGCCCGCAAAGCCACCCTCCGCTCAGGCCGGGTCGCGGCGAACCAGCTGAGCAAGCTCGGTCTCGGAATGAAGAGCGGGCCGAAGGATTCCAACGCGCTGCTGAAGATGGGTGCCGTTACCCAGATGGCCAAGACCGGCTACGACCTCATGCACCGATCCCCGAAGACTAAGTCGACGCCGGCCGCTGCGACGGCGGTCTCGGCAGCCAAGCCCAAGAACGTCCCCGCCCCCGTCTCACTGGATGGGCCCGCGGCGATCGGCGCCGACCGAGGACCGGTCACGTTCACCCAGGTGCCCGATCCCGCGCGCCCCTCGGGGCCTTCGAACCCTGGAGGCTCCTCGTCGGCCACACCGAAGAAGCGCCCGGCACTCGCACGCAAGGCCGTCGCAACTGGTCAGGCAGCTCTTGCCATCGGAAAGGGCGCCGCCGCAGGAGGCGTCGCCGGCGCAGCTACCGCTGCCGGCGGCCTCGTGGTGAAGGGTGCCGCAGGGAAGGCAGCATCCGCTGGCGCGGCGAAGCTCGCCAAGAACCGCAGCGAAGACATCGGCGAGCTCAAGGTCGTCCAGGTCAAGGAGTCCACCCCCGCGCAGAGCCGGTTCCACGTGGACTCCAACGGGGCCGCCAGCGTCCGTCGTGAGCCGAAGGTGCAGGACATCTCTTCGTTGCCCCCCAGGCAGGCTCCTGCGCCCTCTCAGCGGGCACTGGAGCGCCGACGTGAGCTGCAGAGCTTCCGAGCCCCGGAGAACGTCGCAGCGTGATGGACGACGTCGACGAGGAGACGAGCTCCTGGAAGAAGTGGATCATCGGCGGCATCGCCGCGGTGATCGTCATCGTCCTCGGCATCGTGGCTGCGCTCGTCGTCGGCATCGCGGCGATCGCCGGCGCCGGCGCCGGATGCGTCCCTGCGGCGAGCACCTCGTCCATGAGCGCCGCGAGCTCATCGTCGACGGCCTCCACCCCGGACGAGCTCGAGGTGCCCTACGGGTCGAACGGTACGACGACCCTGAACGCCAAGCAGCTCGCGAATGCGCAGGCGATCATCAACCGCGCCTCCCAGAGGGGCATCTCCCCGCAAGGCATCAAGATCGCACTGATGACGGCTCTGCAGGAGTCGAAGCTCCGCATGTACGCGAACAGCTCAGTTCCCGAATCGCTGGGGTATCCGCACGAGGCCGTCGGCAGCGACCATGACAGCGTCGGCCTGTTCCAGCAGCGCCCGCCCGGATGGGGCAGCGTCAAAGAGCTCATGACGATCGACTACTCCGTCGACGCGTTCTTCGGAGGCCCCGAGGGTCCCAACGGCGGATCCCCGCGAGGCCTGCTCGACATCACGGGCTGGGAGGCGATGAGCCCGGGCAAAGCTGCGCAGACCGTCCAAGTCTCCGCGTTCCCCTCCGCCTACGACAAGTGGGAGCCCGCCGCCGATCTGCTCATCCAGACGCTCGGCACAGGCGGCGGCACCTGCACCGCCGCGGGCGACATGAACGGCATGGCCCTCCCGCTGAAGAGCGACTACAACATGACCAGCGGATACGGCCCTCGAGACACCGGAATCTCCGGCGCCTCGACCTGGCACGCTGCGATCGACTTGCAGCGTTGGCCCAACCCGTGCGGAGATCCCGTCTACGCGATTCTCCCCGGGGAGGTCGTGCTCAGCAGCAGCCTCTGGCTGTCGATCAAGCATGCGGACGGCTTCGTGGTCTCCTACCTCCACACGTACAAGTCCGACCGCCTCGTCGACGTCGGAGACACCGTCATCGCCGGTCAAGAGATCTCTGCAGTCGGTAACGTCCCGCCCTCGAGTGGCTGCCACCTCGACATCCGCATCAACGTCGCGGAGAACACCAACCCACAAGTCGCGACTCTGCAGCGCTCCGAAGCTCTGGGGGCAACCGGGACCAACCGGAACTTCGTCAACCCGGAAGAGTTCATGCGTCTATGGGGCGTCGAGGTCTGCCCGCCCGACACGTGCCGTCACCCGTGATCTCGCGGGCGGGAGAGTAGTTATCCGGGGAAAAGCAATCCCCACAGGCGACCGGATAACACAGGGTACGCTACAGAGATTGCCCTGGCTCCACCCGACCCCAGAGGTGACGGCTTGCCCCCTCGCGTCCCCCCGCGTTCATCTTCGGATGATCATCCGTCTCGCACCACTGCGACCGGATACCGCTCCGTGCCCTACTCGGTGCTCGCCGACTCCCACGACCGCCTGAAGGCCGCATGGTGGGGGACTCGATCACTGTCTGAGGGAGCCCCAACGCTCTCCGCTCTCGTCGAGCGAGTCTTCACCACCTACTCGGCGGATGCCGAAGCGCGGGACAACGACGGCGACCCGTTCCCGCCGGCACCGGCTCGAGCGCAGGGTGCGCGATCGGTCACTGCCGGATCCGGGCGTCGAGCTCGGGCGTACTACCTGCCCTCCTCGCTGCACGATCGCTTCAAGGCAGCCTGGTGGGCGACCCGTGATGAGCAGACCGGAAAGCCAGCGCTGAACGAGCTCGTGGAGTCCCTCTTCGCCGCGGCGGCCGCGCACCTCGAGCAGACGTACAACGACGGCCACCGGTTCCCGCCGGCGCCGGCGCGAGCTCGAGGAGTGAGCGCCGAGGGGGCGCAGCGTCAGGGGGAACGGCAGCGGCAGCTGTGGCAGGCCCGCCGAGACGAGGGACAGGACTAGGTCAGCGCCGATCGAGCACTGATATGCCGCTACTCCAGCTGCCATCTCGCGGCGATATTGCAGCAATATCGCGGTCTAGATAAACGGAGGAGGGGGGTAGGGTTCAGCCCGACTCGACAACCGTGCCTGCGGCAGAACGCCGGTCGGCCTGATCCTATCACCCGTGTCAAGTGGGGCCTGATTTGCAGCGATGTTGCGCCACTATTGTCGTTTCTCACGAAACCTGTCGATTTCTCACGAAAGTTGTCGCTGTTCTCGTGAACGGTGGCGGATTCTCACGAAACCTGTCGCGCGCTGATCGACCGCGAAGCTACCGATCCTGCGCCGAAAGCGATCGTTTGCGGCGAGTCCTTGCCGCAAACAGCGGTTGGGCGCCGGTAGTCACTGCCGGAACTCACGGAGTGGGGCTGCGCATCAGAACAACGGAACTGGAGCCCACTCTGCTCTGACCAGCCCCGTGAGTGTCACGCGAGTGCCATGAAGAGGGGGCGCATCAACGGTGAGTCTGAGAGACTCCGCCATTTCGCGCAGGAGTGAGGCGTCGGCGGTTGCTGGCATGCGCGGTCCGATGAGGTTGATTGGCGTGCCGCCGCCCGCGGGAAGTAACGCGATGCGCATTCCGGAAGCCACCACGCCTGCCTTCTGGGCCCGCCGAGATAATCGTGCGACGCTCGCGTCCAGCATCTCGCTAACCGTCCAGTCTCTCCGGTTGTACCCCGCGGTCGCGTTCTCTGAGGAAAGCGTGGAGCGGGAACTGACTGAGCGAACCTCGGCATCGTCTGTGCCATTTCGGATGGCCCGTAGGCGATGCGCCATGGTTGTCCCACAGGCGCGCAGCAGGTCCTCACGCGCCACCCGGTCGAGATCGCCGAGTACCGTCACTCCGAGGCTTGTCAGGCGCTCACGGGTCTTGCCGCCGATGCCCCACACTGCACTGATGGCAAGCTCGGACCTCAGCTGCAGGTCTCGATCTCTCCCGATCACGTGGAGACCGTCAGGCTTCGCGGCCCTCGACCCCAGCTTCGCCATGAGCTTCGTGCGGCCGATCCCGACGCTCACGGCTATCCCGAGTTCGGTGCGGGCGCGCTGCCGGAGTTGATGGCCCACGTGCTCCGTTTCTTGACGTGGCATCTCCCACGTCAAGAAACGCTTCCTCCATCGAGCCGGGTTCGACCTCGCCGGCTACGTGGTGGAAAAGATCGAAGAGAGCATCCCCAACGTCCTCAACCTCATCCCGGGGCACATCCACGAGGATCAGCTCCGGGTTGAGAGCCTTCGCTTCTTGCGCCAGCATTCCGCCTCTCACGCCCAACGCTCGAGCCGGATAGTTCGCACTCGCGATGAAGACATGTGCGACAACGGCCACCGGTAGGGTGCGCAGCTCCGGTCGGCGTCGCATTACAACCGACGCGAAGAACGAGTCTGCGTCGGCGTGAAGAAGAGGCCGGCGATGCATACTTCAATCGTACATATATTCGATTACTGCTGGGGTGGGACCGCGGGTGCTCCCCGCGGTCCCTGTCGACTTAGTGAACAGCACCCAGTTCGATAAGAAGGACGCCGCCGACGATGAGCACAATGCCGAGACCCATCAGCCAGGTGAAGGGCTCTTTGAACAGGAACTTGCTGAGTACGGCGGTGAGTGCGACGCCGGACGCGGCCCAGATGCCGTAGGCCACACCGAGGGCCATACCGCCGGCGAGGGCGAGGCTGAGCATGGTGAACGCGAGCACGTAGCCGACGCCCACACCGATGTACCAACGCTTCTTGTCTACCGCCATGCGTAGCGAAAGAGTTCCGACGACCTCGAAGATGATCGCCCCGATGAGGAACAGCCAGACCATCACGCGACCTCTGCCTTCTTCTTGTGTCCGGCCTGGGCGCCGAGTTCGACGCACAGTACGCCGGCGATGACGACGACGATGCCGATACCCATCAGCAATGTGAGCGGTTCGCCGAAGATGATGAGCGAGAGGATCGCGGTGAGGGCGACGCCGGATGCTCCCCAGATCCCGTAGGCGACGCCGAGGGCCATGCCGGTGCGCAGGACGAGGCTGAGGAAAACGAATGCGCCGATGTACCCGGCCGCGACGAGCGCGTAAAGGGCCGGTGCGTCCAGTGCCCCTTTGAGGGACAGTGAGCCGGTGACCTCGGCGGCGATAGCGCCGACGAGGAACAGCCAACCTTTGGTCTTGCTTGTCACTGGGGTTCTCCTTCATTCACAAGTTGTAGAGCGATCGCCCGCAGGATTGCTCGTTCGTCATCATGGACCGTGGGGATGCCTAATGCGGCGTTGAACCACGCACCATCAGCGAGCAGTCGGGCGGCACGGAGCGAGGCACGGGTCGCCGGGTCGCCGGCGATGTCGCTACCGAACCACGGGGTGAGGCGCTGCGCCCACAGGTCGGACAATCGCTCCCGCAGGTTCACGTCCGCGAGCAGCGCCAGATCGCTCGGGTCGAAGTCTCCCGTCAATGCGTAGTCGACGTACGCGCGCAACTTTTCCGTCGCATTGGCGTCCTGCGGAGCGCGAGAGCGGAGGTCCGCCTCCCACCGGTCGATGATCCGGTTCACGACCGCGAGAGTGAGGACTTCTTTCGTGTGGAAGTGGTGCACCACACCCGGCTTCGTCAGTCCGGCGTCACGGGCGACTGCATCGATGGTGAGGGCCTCGCCGCGACGGAGCACGCCAATCGCGTGATCCAAGAGCTCAGGTTCTGTTGGCACTGCATCAGTCTACCTACCATACGTATGGTAAGTCAATATACTCGTGCCAGCGCAGGCTGTTGTCCTCGCAGGTGCAGGGGTAGCTAGCTCGTTCTGCCCCACATTGCCACGTAGGAGTGGGCGCAGAGCTCAAGTATCGATCCCCATGGATCCTCAACGTAGACGATGCGGTGGTTGTGCTCAGGGTTCACGATGAAGACGGGGTGCGGGCCTTGCCGCCCGCTGCGACGATCTCGGCGAGCTTGCCCTCGAGGTCGGGAACGGTGAGGCCGATGTGATTGAAGCCGCCGAACCAGTATTCGAAATTGTTTTCCCGAGCGACGTTACTGGTGAATCGAACTGGAAGAGCTCTAAGCCGACGTTGTCGTCGGTTGCTAAGTGCGCGAACCTCCATCGTTGATAGCCGGCTCCGTAGATCTCGACGCCGACATCGCCGAGTGCGCTGCCGTCCTCCTTGACCTCCAGCGGCCCGGCGAGGAGTCGAAACCCGAGTGTCTCGGTGTACCAGGAGATGGCCTGGTCGATGTCAGGGACAGTCAGTCCGACGTGCGGTGCTATGGCGCGGTTCTCGCTCATCACTTCGCTCCGCCCCGTTGACGTGACCCGGCGAGGGCTTGGGCGACGAGGTGTCCCGAGCCGCCGTTCAAACCTGCCCCCGGGTGGGTCGACGCACCGATATGCCAGACGCCCTTCACGTGGATGGCGTGTCCGCCCGCGTGGGGGAGCGGTCGCCACAGCAAGTTCTGGTCCAACTCGGCGGAACCGCTATAGGGGTCACCGTGCACGGCGTTCGGGTTCGCGGCGGCCAGGTCAGCAGGGGTCAGCGCCTCCACCTTCAGAATGCTCGAAACCGTTCCGGGGGCGTGCGCCTCGACGCGATCAAGCACCCGATCGATATAGGCGGCCTTGGTCGATTCTGACCAGGTGCCGTCGACATCGATCGTGCCGGCTGCGTCGGCGGTTGGTGCCCATGGCGCTTCCTGCAGCTGCAACCACAGAGAGCCGGCTCCTTCGGGGACCCGAGACGGGTCGAGAAGTTCCTGGCGCCCCACAACGATGGTCGGCGCAGCGGGGAGCATTCCGGCGTCGGCCTGCGCGCAGGCGACCCCGGTGCTGCCGGATCCATCACTGATGTGCACCAGGGGGACGTCCTGGACGAGGTCGTCCCCCCACACCAGGGGCCGGTCGAGGGCGACGTGAATCTGAACGGCAGCCCGACCGTACCGGTACCGCGATGCCTCTTCGCGGATCCGCTGCGGGACGAGGGTCGTCTTCAGAAGCGTTCCGTAGAGGGCTTCAGGTGTGACGCTGGCGATGACAGCCCGGCTGGCTTTCACCACACCGGCGTCGGTCACGACGCCCGACGCTATACCGTTCGTGACCTCGATGGATTCGGCTCGACGGTTCGTCATCACTGTCACGTCGAGTTCCGCGAACAGGTTCTCGAACGCCTTAATGAAGTTGGCGGCGCCGCCGACAACGACGGGAAGACCAAAGCCGTGCATGGTCATCGCGAGCACGGGGATCATCATGCCGCCGGTGGCGTGGTCGGGCGACATTCCCGCGTGCAGGAGCCACGGTGCCCACATCTGGTCCGCTTGGGGACCATCGAAACGTGCGCGCATGAACGAACGCCCGCTGGTCACCGCGTCACGGACGAGCATTTCCAGCCCGTCGAGCTTCTGCGACCGCAACGCGCCGAATCCGAGCTTCGCGATCGTCTTCTTCGCGCGGAGCTCCGAACTCAGCGCACCGAAGACCGTGCCCGCGCGTGCACCCATCTCAGTCATCATCGCGAGGTACGCATCGCGATCACGCGTACTGGCAAGACCCTCCGCCGTTTTCGCCGGATCACGATAAGCCACCGCTGATCCGGTGAGCGCGGTGCTCCCAGTGACCGCGCCATCCGTGTTGGCGTACTCGAGGCCGTGAGCGTGCAACTTTTCGCCCAGAGCAGCGTAGGCGCCGCCCGATGTGAACTGTGGATGCCACGACGAGTAGGTGTCGTGAACGTATCCGGGGAGTGTGAGAGCCCCTGACGCCACAAAACCGCCCAGCTGCGCGTGCTGCTCGATGAGAGCAACCTTCCAGCCGGCAAGACCCAGTTCCGCGGCCGCGACGAGCCCGTTCACGCCCGAACCGATCACGACTGCTTCAAATGACTCCATCGTCAACCTTTCCACCGAGACGGCAGGGGCCTGAGCCGTTTACCTGCAGGGCCACCGTCATTTCCCTACCTTTTGGTAGGTGCTCGCAATGCTACCCCTCAGTTATGGGCGGTTCGGTCGAAAAGGGAGCACCTCCTAATGTGAAGGGATGGCCAGAACGAAGATTGATCTGCTCGATGACGCCATCGATGTGCTGCGCACCGGGGGAGCCCTCACGATCGACTCCCTAGCCCAACGCGCAGGTCTCACCAAGCCCGGAGTCCTGCACCACTTTGCGAGCAAGGAGGCCCTCATGGAGAGCCTCGTCGAGCGAGTCGGGGCACTGTGGGAGCAAGAGCTTGTCTCCGCGACTAGAGAGGGAGAGTCTGATCCTCTTTCTCGGTTTCGCGCCTACGTCACACGGTCATTGACCCAGGAGTTCGACGGAGCCGATCTCGCCCTACTCGGAGACGTTCGATTGCGGGCGCAGCTCTGCCAACAATGGACGGAACGCCTGGACCCCTGGTTCGGCAACGAGATCCCCGCAACACCCGCACAACGCGCGCTGCTTCACGCCGCTCGACTCCTCGCCGACGGCGCGTGGTTCGACCAAGGACTCGGAATCGCATCCATGTCTGACGACGAACGATCAGCGGTGAAAGCAGTCGCGCTCGATCTCATCGACCGAGCCACCACAGCGCACCCACTAAACGTCGTGAGCTGATCCGATGAGGCTGGCGGTTACTGTGACGAGGAAAGTCACAGCGAGTCGACCAGCTGCGACCGTGAGGGACATGTTTAGAGCTGCTGTAGCGCTATCATCGTTCGGTTGCGAAGCCTTACCTTACGGACGGTAGGTAGACTAACGGAGTGAGTTCTGGTTCCGTGAGGTCGATCGACAACGTTCGAAGATTCCTCCCCCGAGCTGCCACCGTGCGGCTCTATGCCACCGCGATCAAGCCAGGAATCGTCCTCAGCAACACGCTTGTCGCCGCCGGTTCCTACGTATTCGCGGCTTCAACCTTTTCACTGCCGGCCTTCCTGGGGCTAATCCTTGGAACGAGCTGCGTAGTGGCCTCCGGGTGTGTCCTCAATAATCACTTCGACCGCGAGATCGACGCGCACATGACACGAACCGCCGGTAGAGGGCAGGCCACCGGTGCCATGACAGTCCGCGGCAGCATGCTGTACTGCGCTCTCTTGGGTCTCACCGGCATCGCCCTTCTCGTTACGCTGACGAACCTCTTGACCGCACTCCTTGGCCTCTTCGGCTGGGTCATGTACGCCCTCGTGTACACGCGAGCCAAACATCGAACCGTTCACGCCACCCTCATCGGCACCGTGCCCGGCGCGCTGCCGCCAGTCGCTGGAATCGCCGCAACTGGAACGGGGAGGGCGATGGACGCCCTGCTGCTGTTCCTTCTTCTCGTGGCGTGGCAGGTGGTTCACTTCTACGCCATTTCGATCAGGCGGGGAGCGGACTACCGGGCGGCCACAGTGCCTGTACCCGCCATCGTCTACGGGATCACGCGCACCAAGTGGCTCATGACCTTAGGGTGCGTTCTTTTTCTCACTTCCGTCGTCGCTCTCAGAGTTTTCGGGTCAGCCGGAGTGATATTCACGCTCATCCTCGGCGCCTGCGGAATCTACTGGCTCGTCCTTGCGGTGATGGGATTACCCAAGCGAAGCGGAGCGGTCCTGTGGGCGCGCAGAATGTTCGCACACTCCTTGCTGGTTATCACTGCACTGTCTGCGGTGCTCTTCCTCAACCCAGTAATCCCCTGACCTGGCCGGGCGGGCTCGGCCCCGCTCGGCCAGGTGCGCAGAGACTGTCGAACTGTGGTGGCAGCGCGAGACTCCCGATCCGCCAGAAACAATCGTTTCTGGCGTTCGTCCGGCGTAGTGCCTGAATGCTACGTCAATATTTCAAGTGGTTTCGGCGCGCGAAGCTGCCGAAACCACAGGGACGACGCTGCGCCCGTTGGAGCATACTAACTATTGCTATCCTGCAGCATTCCCCCCTATAGTATTGCTGCGTGGGAGCTCCTGCGCTGGAGCCGCCGAGCCCGTAGAACCACTTCAAAGGAGAGTGTCGTCTTGACTGCAGCTACAACCCCGGAGCAGGTGCATCACTCCACGCCTGCTGAAACACGGAAAGTCACCGTCGCAGGTGCGATCGGATTCTTCGTCGAGAACTATGACAACTCGGTGTACGGCTTCCTCGCCGGCATCATCGCGATCGTGTTCTTCCCGGCGGGAGCGGAGCAGGCCGCGCTCCTCTTCACGTTGGGCATCTTCGCCGTATCGTTCATTTTCAGACCCGTCGGCGGGGTACTGATCGGCATCTTCTCCGATCGTGTCGGACGTAAACCCGCCATGGTGCTTGCGTTGACGCTGATGGCTAGTGCCACGACCGTGATCGGACTGCTTCCCGGCTACGCGAGCTGGGGAATCTGGTCAGTCATCGTCCTGCTTCTGATGCGCATGATCCAAGGCATCTCGGTGGGCGGGGAGGTATCTGCGGCCATGTCTTTCGTTGGAGAGCACGCGGACCCGAAGCGACGGGCCTTCCTCATGTCGTTCCCACAAGCCGGTAGCACGCTCGCCAATCTGACGGGAACTGCATTCGCGTTCTTGCTCGTTTCGGTCCTTCCGCCCGATGCAATGGAAAGCTGGGGCTGGCGCATCCCGTTCCTGGTCGCAGCGCCTCTCGGCATCATCGGCTTCTACATTCGTCGCAAGCTCGAGGATACCCCGGCCTTCCACGAGCTGCAGGCCGAGGGTAAGGTCGTTCGCAACCCGCTGCGGGACGTGTTCTCTCGAGGCAATCGCCGCCAGCTTGGCCTGGCGTTTACCCTCCCGCTGCTGAATAGCGCAGGCTTTTTCGTGCTGTTCGTCTACATGCCGACGTACATGGCCACACAGCTCGGTTATACCCGCCCCGAAGGGCTACTTGTCAGCGGCGCTGCACTGACCGTCTGCACCATTGCGATTCCGTTCTTTGCGCTCCTGGCCGACAAAGTCGGGCGACGACCAGTCATGCTGTGGGCGTGCGCACTTGTCATCGTGCTCTCCATCCCGACATACATGCTCGTCGGAACCCAGAACCTGACTCTCGCGATTCTGGGTGGCGTCATCCTCTCTCTCGCGTTCGCCGGCAACTATGCGGTCATCCACCCGTTGATGCTCGAGATGTTCCCGACTCATATGCGGACAACCGCCTACTCGCTCGGTTACAACGTCACGACAGCGATCTTTGGTGGCTCTGCGCCCCTGATTCTGTCGGCGCTCTATTTGTCGACGGGCAACCTCCTGTTGCCGGGAATCTTCATCGCTCTCTCAGCGGTGGGAACGGGAATCGCCACCTTCGTCAAGAAGGAAACCAAGGGTCGATCGCTAACTCACTTTGTCTAAACGGACACCGCAGTACCTGGCGATCTGGCGGCCCCTGATGGTGAGGGGAACGCCAGATCGTTTCTGTGTGCAGGCGAATGCGATATTGCCTCGATTACCTAGTGTCATACCTCCAAGCGTTCGCTGCGTGAAGCTACCCGGAGCCCGCCCACAATTCAACGGACGCTAAGTCTTCATCCGCAAGCGAGGTTGACACGATATTCGGAGCATCTCAGAGCCCCGGGCGTGAGGATGAGGACGAAGCTCGATGTACTCCCCAGGACCAAGGGGGATGATATGACGCCCGCGCCGCTAATTACGGGTTCGTCCGTTGACCCCGTTCGGCCCTGATGATATTCGGGGGGCGAGCGGGCATACAAAGTCTGTCGATCGATGATCCGAACGACCACATCGCACTTGTACAGTCGGGCAAACAATTGCTACCGCAGGCTGGCTACCTGCTCATCGGTGAGCGGGCTCACTGGGAGGTGCTCGAGAAGAAAGAACAATCGCGCTGTCTCTTCGATTTCCTCAAGAGCGTCCATTGCGGCGCTGAGTGTTGATCCCGCGACGACCGGACCATGGTTGCTGAGCAGCATGGCATGATGCTCAGCAGCTGTCCTTTCCGCCAGACTCTCCAGGCCGTCGTCGCCGGGCGCGTGGTAGGGGAGGAGGGGTAGCCTCCCGACGCGCATCGCGTAGTAGGCCGTCAGCGGTGGGAGCACGTCCGCGTTGTTCAGGTCGCCCCTGCAGGAAAGCGCTGCGCTATAGGTGGAGTGTGTGTGTACGACGGCACCCGCTCCGCGGCGGGCACGGAGTACCGCGGCGTGGAGGAAGGCTTCCTTCGAGGGTCGCGGGCCGCTGAGGTGCCGACCAGTGGCGTCAATGAGGGACAGATCGTCCGCCCGTAGAGTGCCCAGACTGGAACCGGTAGGCGTCACCAGAATGCCCTCGGCCGTGCGTAGCGAGATGTTCCCGGTGCTGCCGTGAGTCAGCCCGCGCTCGAAGAGTGATCTGGCTGCTCGTACGACGTCATCCGCAGAATGCACTCGTTCCGTGTGCACGATCAGCTCGACGACGCGGTTATGAGCAAGTCGGGGTCGCCGAAGTTGCCGGACTTGAGAAGGACATCCAGGCCCTCCTCCGTGTGAACCCAGGGAACGCCCTGCGCTGCCTCCGCGCCGACGATGCCGCCCCGGATCTGCAATGCATCGATGATGGACCCGGATGTCTCACCGCCGGCGGCGACGAAGCGGGTGAGGCCGCGGCTGCGCAATCCCGCTGCGATCTGACCCATCGCGGTCTCGAGGATATGCGCCGACCTCTCGACGCCGAGGACGCTCTGCACTTGGTGCAATTCGGCAGGAGGAAGTGATGAATAGATCAGCGGTGCAGCACCACGCTCGAGCGCGTCATACCAACGGAGCGCGTGACGCGACAGCGTATCCGGGTCCTGATGCCTGAGCGCGTCCAGCCGATACGCAGGCCTCCCGGCTCGATGCATATGCTCGATCTGTTCCAGCGTGCGCCGCGAGCAGCTTCCGGCGAGGACGACGGCGTCGCCGTCCGGAATGCTGACATCCGCGTCTACCGGCTTGGTTCCCGTCTGCTCCGCATGGGCGCGGCCGAGCGCGCCGGCCAGGCCTGCAGCGCCGGCGACGAACGGCTCATCGAGTAGCTCGCGCGCAAGCAACAGGAGGTCCTCGTCTGTGATCGCATCGGGGAAGAGGTAGCGAGCCTTGCCGCGGAGACCGTTGATCTGCTCACGGATGGCGGCCGAACCCGCTCGGACGGTTGCCAGGGTGATGACAGCGCTCGTGCCTCGAGACTGCATGTCCATGAGCCGACAGAGCGAGGAGTCGGTCATCGGAGTGAGCGGATGGTCGCGCATGTGCGACTCCGCAAGAAGGAGCTCGTTCACGAACAGATACCCGCCGTAGCTGGTACGTCGGTGTTCGGGTGAGCTCGGTGTCCCGATGACGAGTTCCGTGTTGGTGAGATCGGCCAGTGCATCCACGACAGGACCGATGTTGCCTTCGGCGGTGGAGTCGAACGTCGAGCAGTACTTGAAGTACAGCTGCTCCGCACCCGCCTGCTGGAGCGTGACGGCAGCGGCCATGGACATGGTCACTGCTTCCGCGGCCGGGATCGTGCGTGATTTCAGGGCGATGACTGCGACATCCACGGTCGAGTCGATCACGTCGGGCTCCGGCGTTCCGAAGTAGATCCCGCAGCGCAGTCCGCTTCGACGGAACGCGACAGCGACATCCGTCGCCCCGGTCACGTCGTCAGCGATGACTCCGATCACGTGGTCACCTCGTCGGAAAGCAGGCGCTGCAACGCATGTGCGGAGCTCTTCGGCCCCGAGATGACCGGGATCCCGACGGCCGCCTGGAGGTCGTCGCCGACAGGCGCGAGAGAGTACTGTGCCAGGAAGATGGCATCCACCTCTGCGGATCGAAGAAGACACGCTTCGATCAATGCCGATGCGAGGGCAGCCCTGTCTCCGGCACGAGTCGCTGTCATCGCCTCGGGCACTGCGATACCCGCCACTCGAGTCTGCCCGCCCGCATCGCGCACCGCGGACTTGAGGCGTTTGACAGAATCGTCGCGTCCTCCCGCGAACGAGGCGACGACCAGAACCGATTCGTAACCTGCCGCGACGATGTCCGCGAACGCGGCCTCATCAGGGGCCAGCACAGGGATCTCCGACTCGATCTCCTGCACGATCGGCCCATACAGGGAGCAGGTGAGGAGAACACCATCCGCATGCTCAGCCACGGCATGGTCGATGAGACGTCGCATCCGGGCGCGAAGTCCGTCGTTCAACCCACCCTCATCGTCCGCGTCACTCAACAGGCGATCATCCAGAATGTTCCACACGGTCGCTTCAGGCAGGCTGGCGTGCAGCGCCGTCTCTGCCGGGGGGATGGCTGCGGAGACCGCGCTGATCAAGGCGATCTTGGGAGCGCTGCTCATGCTCGTACCTCTTTCATCCATGTCAGGCCCGGCACGGTTCCGGCCCGTGGCGCATACTCGCACCCGATCCATCCGCTGTAGCCCGAACGGGCAACGGCATCGAAGACGGCTTTCCATCCGATCTCGCCCGTCCCGGGCTCGTGCCGACTGGGCGGGTCGGCGACCTGCAGATGGAAGGTGATGTCCTGGAAGCGCTGGAACGTGGGGATGAGATCGCCTTCGTCGATTTGCAGGTGGTAGAAGTCCATGAGCAGCCCGGCGATGTCGCTCCCTACGGCTTGCACCACTGCCGCCGTGTGCGCCTGCGTCTCGAGTACGAAGCCCGGGGCGTCCCGTTTGTTCTGGGATTCCAGAAGCAGGCGAACGCCAGTAGACCGAGCCTGCTCGGCCGCCCAGGCGATATTGGTGACGTACTGCGCGAACGCACGTTCAGTCGGAACACCGTCAGGAACGATCCCGCCCACCACGTGGAGGAAGTCCGCGTTCAACGCGGTGGCATACTCCAGCCCGCGAAGCACACCATCGCGATAGTCCGAGACCAGCCCGGGAATGCAGGCCAGACCTGACCGAGTGGGCGAGCCTGCGGGGCCCATGGGGGTGTTGATCAGGATCTGATCGAGACCTGCGTTCGTCAGAGCTGTACGCAGAACGTGTGGCTCGTAGTCGTAGGGCGACGCGTACTCGACGGCGGAGAATCCTGCTTCGGCCGCAGCGTCGAACCGCTCGAGGAACGGAATCTCCGTGAACAGCCACTTCAAATTCGCGTCGAATCGCAACTCAGCCATCGCCATCCTGTCCTCTTGTCCACGCGGGGCGAACCCACCGTTCAATACTATAGTTTGTTTAACTATAGTACACCGTAACGAATGGAGTGTCTCGATGATTCCTCTGCTTGCCCATTCCTCGGCCGGCGAACCGTCAGCCACCGAACCGGATCGCACCCTGGCGTTGGAGCTGGTTCGGGCGACCGAGGCGGCAGCCCTCAGTTCTCATCATTGGGTGGGACGCGGGCAGAAGGACGCCGCCGACGGAGCCGCTGTGACAGCGATGAGAGCCTTCCTCACATCCGTCCGCATGGACGGCCACATCGTGATCGGTGAAGGAGAGAAGGACGGCGCCCCGATGCTCTTCAATGGCGAAGCAGTCGGGAACAGGCTCGGCCCGTCATGTGACATCGCTGTCGACCCGATCGACGGCACGTCGCTCGTTGCCGCCGGGCGAGCCGGTGCCCTCTCCGTCATCGCCGCCGCTGGTCGACATGCGATGTACGACCCCTCGGCTGTGTTCTATATGAATAAGTGGGTCACGTCGGGCGCCGCGGCCGGTGTCATCGACCCCCGCGAGCCGGTCGCGGGTAACCTCAGCGCAGTGGCCAGAGCGCTGGGCACGTCTGTGTCCGCGCTCACGGTGGCGGTGTTGGACCGCCCGCGTCATGCGGCCTTGGTTCAGCAGATCCGCAGTGTCGGCGCTGGAGTCCGGTTGCTCGACGACGGAGATGTGGCAGCGGGCGTGGTCGCCGCGATGCCCGGCTCGGCGATCGATGTCTGTGTCGGAATAGGCGGAACTCCCGAGGGTGTGATCACCGCATGCGCCGTCAAGGCGCTGGGAGGGGAGCTCCTGGGTACATTGGCCCCACAGAGCGACCTCGAGCGAGACCGTGCTCTCCGTGCGGGTCATGATCTGCAACGAGTCTTCACTCACGATGATCTCGCCGGGGAGGGGCCGACGATATTCGTTGCCACCGGGATCACGACTGGCATCCTGGTCGACGGCGTCGAGCAGGTCGGTGGCCGAACGCGCACGCATTCGCTGATACTCCGTTCCCACACGGAGACCATGCGATGGGTGACCGCAGATCACGCGCCCAGCCCGTCCAGCTGACACAGTTCGGGCGCCGGCGGCGCCGTGGGCGTGACCGCCCCCTCCCGGCTGTGTCTCGGCGGGCATGTGCGCGGGGCTCACGTCATTGACACCCGGACGGGAGCGGGACGCGTTCGCCCCCGTCCGGTGGCTGCGCAGATCAGTTGAGAGGCTCGAGCTCCGTTGCCAGATACGCGGGCGAGGACTTCGAGCTGGAGATGTAGTCGATGAAGGCCTGGACATCCGGGTTGTTCACTGAGCTCACCGCCACCCCTGCGGAGAACTCCGTCCACTTCTGCAGGTCGGCAGGCAGGCCGCCGATGATGTCGGCCTCAGGGACGAACATCAGTTCACTCAGCTGCTGTATGGCGAGATCTGCCTCGCCGGTTGCCAGAGCGGTGGCGCTGAATCCTTTGTCCAGAGCAGTCGCCTTCGACAGCACGGCCGCGTCGATTCCCAGCCTCTTCACCATCTCGACGAAGTAGATGCCGCTCTGCCCGGCCCTCGAATAGGCCACAGATCGTGCGCTGACCAGAGCATCGATGAGCTCGTGCCTCGATCCGATGGCAGGGCGCTGGTCGCCTTTGCGGACAGCGAGGCCGATGCCGGCGCGAACGATCGGTGTGGGTGCCGGGGCGATGATGCCTCGCTGAATCAGATCCTGAAACGAAGGGGTGGCGGCGATCATCACATCGAACACCTCGCCCGCATCGATGCGCCTCAAGAGCTCGGTTGTCGGGTCGTACACCGGGGTGACGGTGATACCGGATTCCTTCTCGAAGGCGTCGAAGATCACGTCGTCGAACGCCTTCTGCGTGGCTAGGCCACTCATCATGACAATGGACCGGTCGGACATAAAGGGTGCTCCAATCGTGGACGCGGTGAGGCGTCGATTCCTCATCGCAGGCTTTCATTCATCTCGAGGCGTTGCGCCACAAGCCGAGGCCGTCGGTCAGCCGGTGGTCACAAGACTGCGGTTGACCGCGTTCACGGGGACGTTCCCGGAGAGGACCTGGACGACAGACTCAGCAGCCATGACTCCCGATCGGGCTCGCGCTTCAACGGTAGCGCCGGCGACATGCGGCGTGAGGATCAGGTTCTCCGCCTGTCGCAGAGGGCTTGAAGCCGGCAAAGGCTCCCGCTCGAAGGTGTCCAGGGCTGCGCCTGAGAGCTTCTTGCTCTGGAGAGCGGCCACCAACGCGTCCTCGTCGACGACGCCGCCTCTGGCCGCGTTGATGAGGACTGCTCCTGTCTTCATGGCGTCGATCGCGCCGGCGTCGATGAGGTGGCGCGTGTCTTCGCTGAGGAACACATGCAACGTGACCGCATCGCTTCGTTCGAGCAGTTGCGGGAGGTCTACATGAGTGACGTGCGCCAGCTCCGTCCCGGCTGCTGACACGAACGGGTCATAGGCCAGGACATGCATCCCCAGACCGCCGGCGATGCCGGCGACAGCCTGACCGATGGCCCCGAATCCTACGATGCCGAGCGTCTTCCCCCTCAGCTCCCAGCCGCTTGGCTGGGACCAGCCTCCTGCCCGGATGATCTCGTTGCTTCGCGGGATCTGGCGCGCCAGGTTGAGCAGCGATCCGATCGCGAACTCCGCCACTGCCTGCCGGTTCACCTGTGGAGTCGAGCAGATGAGAACGTTGCGTTCGCTGGCTGCAGCCACGTCGACGTTGTCGTAGCCGGCCCCTGTCCTCGCGATCACTCGCAGACGCTCTGCTCGTGCGAGCGCGTCCGCGTCGAACGGTTCTACTCCTGCGATGACTCCCGTGGCGGTGCTCAAGGCCTCGGCGAGCGAGCGAGCGTCTCGTTCCAGATCCGCAGGGCGGGCGTAGTCCACCTCGAAACCTGCGGCTTCGAGGATCCGATGAGGCTCGTCAGCCTCGCTCAGCCATGAGGTAGTGATGACGATTCGGCGCTGGCTCATCCTGCTGTCCTTCCCACATGCGAGCCGCGCGATCTCGCGACTTCCGCATAACTATACTATACGGCGCAATAGTATTGCGCCGTATGGGGTGGTGAAGAGCTTCGCCCTCAACCGGTGCGGTGCGGGAGCAACATCTCGTCTGCGAATCTGTTCACAGCGTCGACGAACTCCCGTGGCTTCTCTTCCGGGATGTAATGTCCGCTGCCTTCGATGACCCCGCCGCGGACATCGTCGCCTATCTCTCTGCTCTCCTCGAAGATGTGGGGGGCGGATCCGAACTCTCCCCCCAGGGCGAGCACGGGGACCGTGATGCGCTGTCTCTTCAGCTCGATGTTCCGGGCGAGGTTCTCCGCAACCGCCCGGTAGTAGCCGAGGATCCCGCGCACCCCTCCGGGAGCGGCGAGGGCACGGACGTACTCCTCCATGTCCTCGTTCGTGAATGTCTCACGCCAGCTTGCGGTTTTTCGGTTGTAGAACCATTCGATCAGGTCACGTTCGTGACCTCGGATCAGGGTCTCCGGGAGGTCGGGGACCGCGTTGAACAGGAAGTGCCAGCTACGCCAGCTATCCGGTCCGACCTCTATGGAGGTGGGCAGGGAAAGGCCGGCGATGTTGCCGTCGATGAGGGCGACAGCAGTGAGGCTTTCGGGGAATCGGTGCGCGAAGGGAAAACTGACCCAAGAACCGATGTCGTGCCCGACGAGGAAGTAGCGTTCTTCGCCGAGGGTCGCGAGCAAGGTGTGGAGGCGGCCGGCCGTGGTCCAGGTGTCATATCCGTCGTAGGGCTTCTCCGAGTCCCCTTGGCCAGGAAGATCGACGGCGATCACGTGCCACCGTGCGGCGAGCAGGGGGATGACTCGTCGCCAGGCATAGACGGTCTGGGGAAAGCCGGCGACGAGCACGATCGTGGGGCCGGTACCTGCCTCGACGACGTGCCATCGAAGCCCGTCGGATGCAGTGATCATGCGGTGCCGGGGCGTAATCTCGGTCGAGCTGGCGGTCATCATGGACTCCGGGGTTGGTCCTCCGAGGCTCGCTGGAGGAGTGAGGGCTGGTCGCGCCGATGCGTGGCCGGATCGGATGACCGGCCACGCATCGGGTGTGGTTGAGCGAATCGGGGCGTGCTCAGCGGTTCTGCGGGATGTAGGCGACAGCCTCGATTTCGATGCGGAGGTCCGGGTTGGACAGCGGGGCGACGATGGTGGAACGTGCCGGGTACGGCTTCTCGAAGTACTCGCGATACACGGTGTTCATCGGCTCGAACAGCGTTGCGTTGAGCAGGAAGACGGTCGTCTTCACGACGTCGTCGAGCGAGCCGCCGGCAGCTTCGACCGCAGCCTTGATGTTGTCCAGCACCGCGCGGGTCTCTTCCGCGAAGTCGTTGGTGACGAGGGTGCCGTCAGAGCGCACGGCGATCTGACCCGACGTGTAGACGAGGTCCCCCGCACGGACGGCGTGCGTCAGAGGCACATCCAGCGGTGCGATCTTGTCAACCTTGATTTCAACAGCCATTGTTGGCTTCTCCTTCTTTTGTGATGGTGTGGGGTGGGGTGGGCGATCGTCGAGTGACGGTCAACCCTTTTTCAGCAGCCGGTCATCGGGGTCCATGTCCATCAGGCCGCCCTTCTCGGCGTACGCCCAGAACGCGTGATCCGCGTGGTGAACGATGCTGTTCAGCGTGCTGCGGTAGATGAGCTCACCTTCGCCCGAGTGCATTCCGCACACATGCGCCAGCTCCTCGGGCAGGCCTACGGTCAGCGCGATGTGCACCCCGTAGACGGAGTGACGAATCGAGGGATAGCCGGCTGCACCGGGATTCTGCTTCCACCGCGCGCGGTTTCGGGGGCTGTTCTCGAATGGCTTCCCGAGGTCATGCAGGACGCCGGCCGCGTAGAGGACATCGCGGTCGAGGCCGACCGGCCCGAGGATGCGCGCCAGTTCTTCACCCAGGACGACGGTGAGCAATCCGACACCACGGACGTGAGTGGCTTGGTTGCCGTCGCGGAGAGCAGGCGGCCCGGGATTCGGTGACCCTGGGAGGTCCTCGATGCGCTCGAACTCCGTTTCCGAGAGGGACATCGCCCACGCTTCGACGATCTTGTCGGCCAGGTCCTTGTCGGCGAAGCCCGCCAGTTCGGGGAGTGAGGCGCGTACGCCCTCCCGAAGCTCTTCTAGATCGCTCATATCACTCCTATACTATAGTAACTGTGGCGCTGATGTAGTACTTTAGCGATCATGACAGCAACGGTCAATGCGGCGAAGGGAAAAGGGTTGTCTTCCATCGAAACCTCCCGGCACCCCGCCAGGCTGCACACCGTGGGCCGACGATGACGGAGGAGAGCAAGAAATGAAAATCGCAGGTCAAGAGAAGACACAGGTCGGCCCGGATCACAGCCTCGCGGCGCTGCGGGCCGGCCTCGAGCGCGGGGACTTCTCGGCCGTTGAACTCGTCGAGTACTACGTCCGCGAGATCGCCGCCAGTGCAGAGTCCGTCAGCGCGTTCGTCGAGGTCTATCGCGATGACGCCCTTCAGCAGGCACGAGAGAGCGATGACCGGCGCAAGGCGGGCAGGGTAGCGTCAGTGATCGATGGAATCCCCTTCGCCATCAAAGACATCATCAGCGTCCGAGGAAAGCGGATGTCGGCCGGTTCTGGCGCGCTGGATGTCGTTCCGGCCTCCGACGCGAGGGTCATCGAACAGCTGCGAGGCGCCGGAGGAATCACTCTCGGCTCCACCCGAATGCACGAACTCGCATACGGACCGTCAGGTATCAACGACTTCGATGGCGGCGCTCGCAACCCGCGCTACCCGCAGGGCATCCCTGGGGGTTCTAGCAGTGGCTCTGCTGCCGCGATCGCTGCGGGAATAGCGCCCATCGCCTTCGGCTCCGACACGGGCGGGTCCATCCGCGCCCCTGCATCGCTGTGCGGCGTTGTCGGATACAAGCCCAGTTACGATCTCATCTCCACCGAGGGCGTTCGCCCTACAGCACCGACTCTGGATCACCTCGGATTCCTCGCGCACACGGTTGAGGACGTGAAGATCGCGATGGATGTCTTCGCCGTGACTCCATTGGTGGCTGCCGGCACCAGCCGCCGCCGGCTTGCGGTCTACGATGATCCCGACCTCACCGCGGACCCCGATCTCGCGTCGGCGTTCGCGACGATCATCGATCAGCTTGCTCGCAGCGGCTGGAACATCGAGCGCGTGACCGCCCCAGGTGTTGATGTGATGGACGTGTCGACCGCGATCATGACCTACGAGGCATATCAGGTGAACCGCGAGTTGTTGGAGAACACCCCGGAGCTGCTGGGCGCCGATGTTCGCGAGCGGCTCGAGGCGGGTGCCAACTTCAGCCGGGATTCGTACGAGAAAGCGTTGCAGGAGCGAGCGCAGCTGCAAGGAGAGTTCGGTCGTCTTGCCCAACCGTACGATGCTGTGCTCAATCTCAGTGTTCCGATCAAAGTGCCGTCGATCGCGGACGGCGCGCTTCCAGAGGTTCGCCGCTTCCTCATGAGAAACACGCGACTGCAGAACCTGCTCGGCGCACCGGCGATCTCACTGCCGGCGGGCGAGGCACCGGCACCGTGGGGCATTCAGGTATTCTCGACGCCTGGCCGCGACGCCGAGGTTCTCGCGGCCGCGCAGGACATCGCCGACACGATGGCTCGCTAGACGTCCGCCATCTCGTCGGGACTTCGGAGTGACCCTCGTCGGCTCGAACACTCGGACCGTTCGCGCCAGTTAGGTACTATTCGGTCCTTCGTATAGTCTTTCCATATATTCTGCATGAAGGAACACATCCCGACATTTCTCGAACGCTGAAAGGCAGTCGTATGGCCAAGCTTCCGCTTGCTGATCGCATGTATGAGGAACTGCTCACGCAGCTCATGGATGGCACCCGGAGGCCGGGTGAGCCACTGAACATCGGCGCGCTCAGCCGGGAACTCGATGTCAGCCAGACGCCATTGCGAGAGGCTCTGGCGCGGCTCGAGCATTCCGGCCTGGTGCAGCGGGAAGCTCTGCGAGGGTACTTCGTCGCTCCCGAGTTCACCGCTCGCGAGATGTCGAAGCTGGCGGCAGCACGCGAGCTCATCGAGCCGACGATCGCTGCGGAGAGTGCATTGCGGCGCACACCGGAGTTCCTCGAGGAACTCGCCGCGACGATCGATGAGTTGGCCGGTTCGGCAACCGCGGCTGATGAAGATTCAGCCGCCTTTCGCTCATACTGGAGCTCGGACGCACGTTTCCACCAGCTCATCGCGTCGCAGGCGGACAACCCGTTCCTCGAAAATGCGTATGCAGCGCTCAGCGGACCGATCCAGCGATTCAGGCTGTTCATGAAAGCTGGCAAGACCAACGCCGCTCAGGCCGCTGCGGAGCACCAGATCATTCTTGATGCCTTGGCTCTCGGTGAGCCCAAAGCCGCCGAAGAGGCGATGCGCGCCCACGTACACGCAGCGACAGAACGCGCGCTGGCCCAGCAATAAGCCCTGTCGGGTCGGGAGGAACGCCTGATCAAGACTGGTTTTGATCAGGACGAAAATCTTCCTTAGGTCTTTCACGGTCATTCCAAGGGGTGCACTCAAGCAGCTGGGGACTCCGGCGTGCGTCCTCTATCCCACGCTACTTGCTGGCACCCTGCGAATTGAGTTCCTACAAGCACTCGCGGCGGGCGGCTGTGGATCAACAATCGAACCGCAGCCGCGCCGGAAACGATGGTTTACGGCAGGCTGGTGTGAGGAGTGGCGAGCAGTATTCCTCCCCGGCAGCAATAACCGGTGCTGCCCCACGCCCAGCACCTATTCGTCGGCACGGAACTGGGTGCCTGCCGCCATCGGGGTCGAGCGCGCGAGCTTCGCATCGACTTAGATGGGCTGAGGCCCAAGCCGCGCCCACGCGCGGACAGCGCGGTGTGGCTGCGGGTAGATCGTCACCGGTTGTTCAGACAAACCGCAGATACTGCGATAGCCTCGGATCCGACCCTCGACGGCTAGGGGGTGTGCAGGGGAAGCTCCAACCAACCCACGCCGATGTCCCGGGCTCCGTGTCCGTTGGATGCGCTCTCGGCGCCATCGAAGTAGACAGCCAGCCGATCCCCGATCCGCGTGACGCTCGGAAGTCCGATGACCGTCGGAGACCACTCGCAATTGGCGTTGTCGATGACGACAGCCTTGTGCTGCGGGCTGAAGGAGAATGGGTCCTTCGCCCAGTACACGACGACCGCGTCGGTGTACTCGGTGGAGTCCTGCGGGGGAACCGGGGTGACTGCCGGATTATCTGTAATGCGATTGGTGAAGAGGAACCACGTATCTGAGCTCGCTTCGAAGTACATCGAGGAGTTCTCGATCTGCTCAGTGAGGGGGAGAAGAGGATCCGCGTCGACTGTCCACACTCCATCGAGATCGTCGGCGCGTGCAACGCCAAGTGTGCGAAGGATGGCCCCGTCTTCTCCGTAAGTCGCAGCGCTGAAATACATAACGTACTCGTCGTTAACGCGCAGCACCTGTCCAGGGCTCGCGGTGTGCGAGTACCACGTGCCCTCGACTGTGCGAGGTGGCACCGCCTCGGGCTGTTTCCGCCAGGGACCGGTCGGGGAATCAGCCGTCGCCTTCATAGTGACGTACGGAAAGCTCGGCGTCTTCAACTGGTCCTGGGTGACGCAGGGGGTTCCGAGGTAGAACATGTGCCAGCGTTCGCCGTCGAAATAGGTCGTGCCATACGAGGCAGACGCGGAATCCATCTGGTCGCTGGCTCCCAGATCGAGGACGGGGCCATGCTTGGTCCAGCTGATGCCGTCCTCGCTCGTGGCCAGGGCACAGAGCCATCCTCGGTCCCCGGCGGCGTCGTAGTGCATGAAGAGCTTGGCGTCGTGTGCGAAGACCCAGACGTCGCGTGCGCCGAACTGGTCTTCGTACTTGCGTTCGCCGTGCTGGAGGACTCGCTGTACCGAATGGGCGTCAATCCTCGGGAGCGGCGTCGATTCCGCGTCACGAAGAGTCGAAAGGGATGTCATTCCTGGAACGATACAGAAACAGCGCTCCCGACGCTACTCGGTGCGGCGAGAGCTGCGTCGTACGACAAGGCGAGGCTCGAACCGGACCTGCCGCGCTGGTATGGTCGCGTCGATCTGCTCAAGGATCAGTTCGACTGCGGTGGCGCCGAACTCCTCATGTGGCTGCCTGACGGAGGACAGATCCGCGATGCCCACGACGTCTTCGGCCATGTCGTTGTACCCGATGACTGCGACCGCCTGAGGGACCGCCGTCCGCTCCCGCTCGAGCGCCTGCAGTACTCCGGCGGCAACGGAATCGTTCACGCAGAAGGCACCGTCGAACGAGATCCCGGAGCCGCGAAGCCGCGCCACGGCTTCAAGGCCCGCTGACGAGTCGCGTGTTGATGTGTCGATGACCACCAGAGCAGCATCGCCCACGCCGTCGACAGCGTGGGCCGCACCCTTGCGACGTGAAACGACCTGAGGGATGTCGAGCGTGCCACCGACAACCGCGATTCGGCGGCATCCCTGCTCCAGTAGGTGTTCAACGGCCAATCGCCCGCCCGCCTCGTTATCGACGGAGACGGAGGACCAGCTGTCAGAAGGGGAATCCTGGTCAATCAGCACCGCAGGAATCTTCGTGCTTGCGAGTCTTCTCAGGTGACGGTCCCCCTCGTGGGCCGGCGCCAGCAGCACTCCGCGGACGCGGTGTTCCTCGAAGAGGGCGACGTACGACTCCTCGGCCTCCGCGTCGCCATCGGTATCGGCGAGCACGAGGCTGAGGCCGGCTTCGGACGCACGCTTCTGCGCGCCCCGTGCGACGGCGGAGAAGAAGGGGTCGCCGATGTCGAATGCGATGAACGCGAGCATCTTGCTCTTGCCCGAACGAAGCTGCCGAGCGGCCTGATTCGGTACGAAGCCGAGCTCGTCGATAGCGGCAGCGATCTTGGTTCGGCTCTTCTGAGCAACTTGTTCAGGGGTGTTGAGATAGCTCGACACGAGCGAGACGGAGACGTTCGCGCGCTCGGCGACGTCTCGAAGTCGAGGTTGGGTAGCCACGGTGCATCCCTTCTTGCATATGGTGCGCAGCAGTGCGTCGAGTCTTCGAGTTGCGCGGCAGGTGCGACCTAGGTTATCGTCCAAATCGAACCCACAATCTGTAACGATACAGATTCTGACTCCAGTGGACCTCCCGGACCACGTTGAGAGGAACAAGGATGTTTCGAAGAAGTGCACGCCCGGCGACTCTCGCGGCCGGAGTCGGACTCGCGCTCGGCGCTCTCCTGATTAGCGGCTGCTCAGCGAGCTCGGGACCGTCGACATCGGGTGAGATCGAGACGGACCCAACCAAAATCGAGGGTGAGATCACCTTCGCGACATGGTGGTCCTACGCCGACCAGAAGCTCATAGAGAGCTTCTCGGAGCAGTACCCGAATGTCACGGTCAACCTCGACTTCACCGCGGTCGACTCTTACCCGACGAAGATTCAGGCGCTCGCCTCGAGCGGGGACTTGCCTGATGTCTTCGCCGCGCAAGCAGCGAGCCTCACCGGAACGGCCAATGCCGGCAAACTGCTCGACCTCACCGACGCTCTCGACACCGCACCGTACGACGGTGAGGCAGACAGCTGGGGCGAGTCGTTCGTCCCTGCCCTCCTCAGCGGAGCCAACGCGGGGCTCGACGGCTCGGACGAGAACGTCTGGGGCGTGCCCTTCAACGCCATCAGCGTCGCATCCATCTACAACGTGGAGGCGTTCGAAGACGCCGGAGTGACTCCACCGACCAGTTTCGACGAGCTCCTGGAGAATTGCCGGGCGCTCAGCGATGCCGGTTACATTCCCATGTCGCTCACGGGCAGCGTCTGGGCCGATTGGTGGCCACGCCTTGCCTGGGACCAGACAATGAATGGTGAGGATGTGGCGGACTTCGCCGTAGACGATCCAAACTACATCAAGGGGCTCGAGATCGTGAAGCAGATGGCCGATGCCGACTGCTGGTCCGAGACCCAGATCACGACCGATATCGCCGCGGAGACCTCGTTGTTCCTCCAGGGGAAGACTGCTCAGTTCGTGAGTGTCCCCGAGAACTTCCTGCAGACGGTCGCCGAGGATGCGGAGTTCGAACTCGGAACGTACGCGCTGCCGGGCCTCGCGGATGCGGAACCCAACAGGATCGTCGGAGGCGGTAACGCTAACGTCATCGTCGTCAGCAAGGGCTCACCGAACCTCTCTGCGGCTGTCGCGTTCGCGAAGTTCCTGACGTCGCAGGGCGTGCAGGAGGAGCTGGCAGAGACCCAGTTCACCATCCCGTCCATCGACATCGACGTTGCCTCCGCAAATCCGCTCATGGCGGCGTATCTGGAAGCAGCGTCGCGCGGATTCATCGACAGCGCGACCTATATGCCGGCGCTGACCCCCGCGGGCACGACCAGCTTCGCTCAGGAAGTCCTTCCGAGCCTGATTCTCGGAAAGCTCTCGCCCGAGGAAGCCGCCGCCGAGACAGAGGGCTTCTACCAGAAGTGACCGTGTGTGGCGGAGCCGAGCGCTCCGCCACACAGGAGAAACGGAATATGTCCAGGCAGATGACGACCGCACCACCGCGCCGAAAGAACCGCCGTAAGCCACACCACCTGCTCGGGCTGCTGTTCGCACTACCGGCAATCGTCCTGCTCACTGCGTTCATCCTCTGGCCCATCGGCACCGCTGTCTTCTACAGCACCACCAGTTCCTCCGGGTACGGAGATCTGTCCCCCGTGGGCTTCGACAACTTCGCCCGCGCGCTCACCGACGACGGGCTCTATCTCGCCTTCGGGCGGAACATCGTCTTCGCCGGCATCGTCGTGGTCGCGTCGGGCATCCTCGGGTTCCTGCTGTCGTACGTGCTGTACCTGCGGATCCGAGGATGGCGCATCCTGCAGGTGCTGTTTATGGTTCCCTACATCTTGCCGGTCGTCGTCACGGCGCTGCTGTGGCAGTTCCTGTTGCAGCCGGACACCGGACTCGTGAACACCGCGCTGCGGGCATGGGGCCTCGATGCCCTCGCTAGTCCGTGGCTCACCGGGGAGCCGACCGCGCTTGTCACGGCATCCGTCGTCCAGGCGTGGGTCATGATCCCTCTGGCCATGCTGCTCATCTTTGGTGCCATGATTGCCGTACCGAATGAAGTCCTCGAAGCCGCGCGGCTCGACGGGGCAGGACATGGGCGCATCATGATGTCGATAATGCTCCCCGCTGTGCGACCGGCCATCGTGCTGGCACTCGGGGTCATCGCATTGCAACTGTTCCGCTCGTTCGACCTGATCTACCTGCTCACGAAGGGCGGCCCGGTCGGCTCGACGACCATCGCCACGCTGTACGTCTACGTCCAAGGGTTCGTCAACAACGAGTACGGATATGCGAATGCTGCCGGCCTCGTCGTCGGACTGCTCCTTGTCTTGGTCGCCGTCGTGCCCCGCCTGGTGCGCCGAGCCCACGCACGACGTCAGATCACGGAGGACGGACAGTGAGCGACACCATCACGATCTCGACCGGAGGTCGCACGCGTGCGCGCCGCGTGTTCTCATCGCCGCCACTGGCGGTCCTGTTCGCATGGGGGTACGCGTTGGTCAGCGCGCTCCCGCTCCTGTGGCTGCTCATGCAGTCATTCCGCCCGGGGGTTCAGGTGCTCAGCAATCCGTGGGGCCTGCCGCTGCGACCCACCGTCGAGGGATATGTGGAGGCGTTCCGCACGACGCCCCTCGCGCAGTACTTCGTCAACAGCCTCATCGTCACGCTGTGCGTTGTGCTGGTGAGCGTGGCGGCATGCGCAGGTGCCGGTTACGCGTTCTCACGTCTCCGTTTCCCGGGGAGCCACTACGTTTTCGCGGTCTTCATCGGGGTGCTCGTCGTACCCGCCCCGGTTCTGCTCCTGCCGGTGTATCTGATTTCCGGAAACCTGGGGATCCTCGACAGCCATCTCGGCCTCATCGCCCCGTATGCCGCCGGAATCCTGCCCATCGGCTCCTATCTGATGAAGACGCACTTCGATTCGCTTCCGGACTCCTATGCGGAAGCCGCGGAGATCGACAGGGCGACGCCCTGGCAGATCTTCCACACCATCATGTTCCCTCTCATTCGTCCGGCAGCGGCGACGGTCGCCGTTCTGGCCTTCATGACTGCCTGGAATGAGTACGTATACGCGGTCGTCGCCATCCACAGTCAATCGCTGTTCACGTTGCCCGTCGGAGTCGCAGACCTGTCGTCGAAGGCGTTCCTCCACGGATACGGCCCTGTGCTCGCGGCCATGGTGCTGACGTCGATACCCGTCTACGTGGCATTCCTTTTGGCCCAGCGTTCGTTCCTCGCGTCGTTCTCCCTGGGCGGTGGCGTCAAAGGCTGAACCCTCCCATCCATTCACGCATCACAGACAGTAGACAAGGAAGTCAGAATGTCTCGTTTCACTCGCTCGACGATCGCGGTCGTCGGTCTCGTCCTCGCTCTGGCAGCGGGTAGCTTCGCATCCCCCGCCCATGCCACCCCGGCCGGCACCACCTACTACGTAGACAGCTCGTCGGCGACATGTGACGACACCGGCGGCGGGGTGAGCGCCCAAGCGCCGTGGTGCAGCCTCGATGCAGCCAGCGGCGCTTACGAACCAGGGGACCAGATTCTCCTCGCCCGCGGTTCCGCATACGAGGGCCAATTCCTCGAGGTCAGCGGGCAGGGCACTGCTCAGGCTCGAATCCGGGTCGGGGCCTATGGTGAGGGCGCCGCCCCGAGTCTCGATGGCGATGCGTCGGCGGGAAAGGCGCTCGTGCTGCTGAAGAATCCCAGCTACGTGAGCGTGTCGGACCTCGAGCTCGGGTACGCAGGCGCCGGGGTGCTCGCACAGTACCGGGATGAGTTCCCGGGATCGGCCACGGGCAACCGGTCGCTTGAATTCACCGACCTCATCGTCCACCACATCTCCGGCATCGGATCTGCGCGCGTCGACGGGGGCCCGCAGGACGTCTTCTGCGATTCGAACGACCTCGACCTCTGGCAGTCAGGCGGCGCCGCAATCGGCGCGGACTTCGACATCGACGTTCCGACGAACTCCTACCTCGTGGCCGGCGTCACCTTCGAGCGCATCATCGGACACGACAACCTCAACGTCATCAACGTCGACGTCTGCGATGGGAGGGTCGGCGCACCGAACGCACCCGAACCGGCGTCCCCACACCTGGTCCGTGACGTCGTCATCAACAACGTCGACGCGTACGACGGAAACGGCGCGGGCTATGACCAGCTGTGCAACGAGGGAATGCGGATCAACGGGTCCACAGGCGTGACCATCATGAACTCCCGCTTCGAGAACCTCGGAGCGTGCCATGTCGCCGGCGGAACAGCCGGATTCATCCTCGTGGCGGTCGAAGACGTCACCTTCAAGAACAACATCATCGCTGGGGTTCCCAACACCGGGTCACCAGACATGACAGCAATCGACAACGAACTCTATGTCGACGACGTCACACTTCAGAACAACCTCATCGCCCGCAACGCCGGACCAGGTGTCGAGTTCCTCTCGCTGCGCAACGGCATTGGCGACTACAACACGAACCACCTCATCGACGGCAACACCTTCTACGGCAACGGCGGAGGATCGCTCTACCGACTCAACCCGTCCAACTCGCCCATGACCGGGTCAATCGTCGACAACCTCGTCGCAGACGACCGCTTCGTCGCTCCCGCCCAGGACTTCGTGCCGCTCGTGAAGACCGGAGCGCGCAATGTAGCTGGTGCCGAAGGCCTCGACCCGTTCTACGCCGCCGAGCAGTTCGCGTCGAGTGCCGGCGCGCATGGATGGGTCTATCAGTACCGCGACGGCGCGGGAACATGGCAGGCCGCGACGTACTCCGGCAGTGAGCACATGCACGGTGTCTGGGGCGACGGCGCGGATCGACGGGTTGCCGCCTTCGAGCAGACTGCAGACACTGCGCGGGTCTGGAGCGCACCACAGGACGGCACAGTTGCGATTCGTGGTCTCGCATTCAAGACGCGAAGCGGAGGGTCGGCTGTAACGGCTTCCATCGAGCACAACGGCGTCGCGACGACATCCGCCTCGATCCTCGCCAGCGAGACGACCGGTGTACCCGTCGACGGGCAGCTGACCGTCTCCGCAGGCGACACGGTACGGTTCGTCGTCGCCGGCACTGCAACCGCCGAAGACTGGACCAGTTGGGTGCCGTCGCTCATGTACATCGCGTCACCAACCGTCGCTACCGGCGAACTACACAACTCCTCCTTCGAAACACCGTTCACCGGGGGGATCGAGTACGCTCCCGCCGACTCCGCCTGGGAATTCAGCCCCTACGCGCCCGGTGTCGGCGCCGGTGTCGCCGGCAACGGGAGCGAGTTCGGCAACGCGGCCGCGCCCCAGGGGCGCCAGGTCGGATTCCTCCAGACCGCGGGGAGCATGACGCAGAGAATCGACGGGCTGTCGCCAGACGTCGGCTACACCATCTCGTTCGACGTCGCGGCGCGGGGAGGAGAGCAACAGAAGGTCGAGGTGCTGTGGAACGGGACGGTGGTTGGCGAAGTGACGCCGAGCAGCGCATCGTTCTCGCGCTACACCTCGTCTCCTGTGACCGGGGCCGCAGGCGTGAACACCCTGACTCTGCGAGGGGCTTCCAGCGGCGACCAGACGGCGTTTATCGACCAGGTCGCCGTGGAGCTCGTCACCACCGTCGCCGGCGTGCAGTTCATCAACCCTGGGTTCGAGCAACCAGCGGTGAGCGGAATCGCCTACGCTCCGACCGGTTCGAGCTGGACTTTCCCCGTTTCCGTCGGCGGCAGCGGCGACGGGATAGCGCGAAACGGCTCCGCATTCGGTCAGCAAAACGCGCCAGAGGGGCAGCAATCGGCATTCGTCCAGCGCCAAGGAACGTTCAGCCAGACGGTGACAGGTCTCGATGTCGGCGAACCGTACGCCTTGCGTTTCCATGCCGCGCAGCGCGGATCCGAGCAACAGAGCATCGCGGTGTTCGCGAATGACGAGCAGATCGGGGTGATCACGCCGAGCAGCTCCGGCTGGCAGCTCCACACCACGGCGCCGTTCATCGTGAACGCCGCAACAGTGACGTTCTCCTTCCGCGGCCAATCCACGCAAGATCAGACCGCGTTCATCGACGCGCCCGTGCTGCTCGCCGTCTCACCAGCCGCCCCGTGACCCCGACCCGAAGGACAACTTTGAGCAATCCGACTTCCTCGCTGACTGACCTGCTGCCGCCGCGTCCCCGTCGCAAGCCCCGCATCGGGCTCGTGGCCGGCGGACTCGGCACCTACTGGCCCCAGTTTCCCGAGCTGTTGCCGCAGCTGCAAGAGTCAGCGAACTACGTCTCCGAACGATTCCAACAGATGGACGCGGAGGTCACCGATGTCGGCTTCATCTCAGACGCCCAGGAAGGGGTGGTCGCTGCCGAAACGCTGCGCCGCGCGGACTGCGACCTCATCGTCCTCTTCCTGACCACATACCTGACTGCGTCGATGGTGCTGCCCATCGCCCAGCGCTCCGGTGCGCCGATCCTCGTCATAGACCTTCAGCCGACTGAGAAGATGGACCACGCCTCGTTCGACACCGGCGCGTGGCTGGCCTATTGCGGGCAGTGTCCCGTGCCTGAAGTCGGCAACGTGTTCCGCCGCGCCGGAATCGAGTTCCGGTCCGTCTCTGGATGGCTGCGCCAGGAATCGGCGTGGGCGCGGATCACACAGTGGATCAACGCTGCCCACATCCGCGCTGCACTTCGACACGCCCGACACGGCCTGATGGGGCATCTCTATCCGGGCATGCTGGATGTATCCACCGATCTCACCCTCCTGCCCTCAACGTTCGGCTCCCATGTGGAAGTGCTCGAGTTCGACGACCTGCGCGTGCGTGTGGATGAGGTCACCGATGCGCAGCTCGCGGACCGCATGGAACTTGCCCGACAGATCTTCGCGCTCGACGAGTCCGTGAACGAAGAGGACTTCGCGTGGGGTGCCAAGGTCTCTGTGGGTCTGGACCGCCTTGTGGAAGATTTCGACCTCGATACGCTCGCGTACTATCACCGAGGCCTCGGGGGCGAGCTGCACGAACGACTCGGGGCAGGAATGATCTTGGGGGCATCGCTGCTCACCGGACGCGGTGTCCCGGCGACGGGTGAGTTCGAGCTGCGCACCACTGTCGCTCAGCTCGCCACACAGGTAGTCGGAGCTGGTGGATCATTCTGCGAGATCCAAGCCCTGAACTTCGACGACAACGTGGTAGAGATGGGCCACGACGGCCCGGCCCACCTCGCTGTGTCCAGCCGTGACCCGCTTCTTCGCGGGCTGGGCGTCTACCACGGCAAGCGTGGGTGGGGGGTATCGGTCGAGTTCGACGTGCTGCCCGGGCCGGTCACGCTGCTCGGCCTCGGTCAGGACCGTGACGGCTCCCTCTCCTTCGTGGCCTCCGCCGGGGCGGTCGTGCCGGGGCCGCTTCTGGAGATCGGCAACACCACGAGCCGGGTTGACTTCGGGCGCGACCCCGGGGAATGGGTCGACGCCTGGTCAGCCACCGGGATCGGCCACCACTGGTCCCTCTCGGTCGGAAACCGCATCGGAGACTATCGCGCCGCAGCATCCTTGCTCGGCATCGACTTCCGCGAGGTGTGACGCGGCCGGCGGTCGGCTGGGCAGCACGAACGGACGCGCACGGCGCGTCGGCACCAACCACCACCGGACACTCCAGTCTGGAGTAGTTCAAGGATGTCCGGAATAGCTCTGGAAGTGGCACTCATTGTCACCTGCGTGGCGTTCGAGGCCAGCTCTGTACCCTCGCCGCAAACGATCGTTTCCGGTATCCGCGTCGAGGTCGCTGGTTGACCGTGAGACACGCCGGTCGTGTGCCTGCCGAAATCCCCTGCCGGAACCTGCTGCGCCGATACCCGCCTGCAGCGCACCGCTCACCCGTCTTTCCGGGGATGTCGAGTCTCAGCAACCGACAACTTTCGTGAGATCGGACAACTATCGCGGAAGGGGTCGCAGCGATACTGCTGCAACATCGCGAGACGGTTGTATCTGCTCCTCCAGCCGTGCCGAGCTCGGGCATGAAGAAAGGGGCGGCCGCGCGATGCGACCGCCCCTTCATCCTGTAGATCAGAGTCGCCGGCGGGGGCGTCGCTCCGTGCTCTGGGCCGCGGCCGTGACTGCTTCACGGGTTGCGGGGTCGCGGAGGACGGAGAGCTCGTCTTCGGTGAGGACCACTGCGGGGTCGAGGATGATTCGTCCGCTGGGTTCGCGGGTGACCTTGTAAGAGTCACGAGTCGCGATCGTGGCGAGGCTGATCCGCTTACGGGAGTCGAGCGTCATGTAAGTGCTCATCGCGGGTTCCTTTCGGGGGACACCGTGCCTGCGTCTCAGGCGAAGCGTCTCCTCCAGGATAGTTCACCACTGAACCGCGCGCAACAGCGTGCCAAATAACCCAACTGCACCACTGGTACAATTGAACCATGAAGCCACTAGAATTTTCCCCAGAGGCCGACGACGAGTGGGATCAGATCCTGCAACGGGATCGGAAGCTCGCCGAGGCCATCGATCCGCTCCTCGACGAGATCGAAGACGGAACCCTCCCGGGACAGATGTACGCCAACCACGCACGGTTCACGACGGTGCGCGTGCCCGGCCGCGACGATCTATACACGGTCATCTGGGAAGACCGAGACGATCACTTCTACGTGCTCCGCGTCGGTCGAGTGAATATCTGAACACTGAGCGTTCGCGGCCCTGCCGTCCTGTCCGCGAACGACATCTGGTTGGGCTTATCCCTTCATAGGCGCGAGGTACGCGCCGTGTGAGGAGATGACCATGGCCAATCGGACGCAACGGCGCCCACCTCTCGCAGCAGCGCAGTCGCTCGGTTCTTTGCCTCCTCGGCAGGTACCAGGACTCGGTGGAGCCTTCGCCGCGGTCGGAGCCTCGATCGTTCTCGGTGCGGTCGCGGTGTACTTGCCAGACACCGCGAAAGTCTGGCCACTGAGCATCATCGCGATGGTGGTTGCCGTTTTCCTGATCGTCTTCGGCGTGAGAGCGTTCCGCCAGCAGGGGAAGCTGGATCCGGGGATCGAGGCGGTGCTGCCTCTTCTCGGAGCGCAACGACCCACGCGTGATCTCGTGAAGGCCTCTCGCTGGAAGGGCGGCTGGATCGGTGAACCGACCCGTGTGCTTGTTCGTTACGCAGCGTTCGTCAACGATGAGGACCCGCGTGCGGATGGTCGCAGCCAGAAGGGCTTCCTCGACCAGGTCGTCGAGAACTTCTCGCGCCGCATGGACGGTGAGTATCGGGCGGTCAAGCACGATCAACGCAAATGCATCATCGTGCTCGAGCTCGCGCCGCCGTCCACTCCCCGAACCAAGTCCGAGGAACGTGCGGAGAAGGTCGTCCGGAAGCTCTTCGGCGATTCGGCGAACGTTGACGTGGAGGTCGGCAGTGAGGGCGAGGTGACCAAGGTCAGTGTGAAGCACGATCAGGGCCCCCGGTTCTCCGCTGCTGTTCCCCGGGCTCAGGCGGAGCGCGTGTACTCGTCGATGCTGCCCGGGCGGTGGCGGGCCAAGTGGGATCTTGAGACGGACAAGGTGGTCTTCGAGATCCGGCCGCCGATGAAGGACATGGTTCTGCACGAGCCCGAGCCGCGAGACACCGAGCTCACGCACTCCGCGTACAAGGAGTTCCGGATCCCGATCGGTGTCGACGAGGACGGCTACACCCAGTACTGGCACCCCGCGGTCTCCCCTCACTGCCTCGTGATCGGTGGAACCGGTTCGGGTAAGACGAGCTTCCAGCACACCGTCCTCACCCACTTCTCGCAGGCGCTCTGGCGAGTGTGGGTCCTCGATGGGAAGCGCATCGAGTTCGCCGGGTTCCGGACCTGGTCCAACGTCGAACTCGTCGCCGCACGCGTCGAGCACCAGGTGCGGATGCTGCAGGCAGCCCACGACCTGATGGAGCAGCGGTACACGCAGCTCGAGAACGGCACTGCCCGCCTTGAGGACTTCGAACCGCTCGCGCTGATCATCGACGAGTACGCCACCTTCAAGGCGCGCGTTATCCGCTGGTATGCGACGGTCAAGCCCAAGGGCGCGCCAGCAAAGCCCCCGGTGCTCGAACTCCTCTCGGATCTCGCGCGTCTTGCCCGATCGGCGAAAATCCACCTGCTGCTCGGTATCCAGCGTCCGGATGCCGAGTTCCTCGGTGGTGAGATGCGAGACAACTTCGGTGCCCGACTCTCGCTCGGCCGGCTCAGCCCGCAGGGCGCCATGATGATGTGGGACTCTCCGGCGATCGGCGTCGCGATCCCGCGCAATAAGCGCGGCCGCGGCGTCACCCTCAACGCCGATTCCCTCCCTGTCGAGGTGCAGACCTACTACACGCCGGACCCCGCCAAGCTCGACAAGACCGACGTCGAGGAGTGGGAGCACCTCAAGCAGCTCACGCCCACGGTGACGGCTTACCCACGGAGGATGATCGTCGACCCCGAGCCGTTGATCATCGATGACGAAGAGATCGAGGCCGACTACTTCGCCTGGACCACCGCACGGATTACCCAGTGGGATGCCTCTCTGGAGATCGAGATCACCGACGAGCGCGAACCCGTTGCGCCGGCTCGGTCTCTGCCGAGCAACGTCGTGGCCCTCGGTGCCCGCCGGCGCCCGGTGCCGGCAGCCATCCGATTCGAGGAGGAGCCGGACGAGACCGAAGAGGAGGTCAGTGACGAAGCCGACGGTTACGGCGAGCTGCGAGAGGGCGGCGTCGAAGAAATCTCAGAAGGAGACCTGCTGCTCGTCGACCATTCGCTCGGGGTGTGGGGTGTCGTGGAATCGATCGAGCCCGACGTCGTCGACGAGGAAGCCCTCGCGGTCGAGTACCGCGACCCCGAATCTGGAGAAGCCGGCCTCTGGACCATCCCGGACACCGAAGTGATCACCTACCGATCCCCGATCCTCGAGAAAGAGAAGTGAGGCCATGAGCAGCTCAACCACCAACGAAGACGACATCACCCAGCTGCTTCTGATCGTGATGGGAGGCATCGCGCTCGGCGGCGGATCGATCGTCGGCGTCCTGTTCTCTCCGATCCGAGCCTGGATGATCGAGTACCACCTCCTCGCGCACGGCGACGAGGTCGTGCTCCCCTTCGTCGACGACGTCGGCTTCGGATGGCTGCAGATCATCGTGCTCATCGGCCTGCTCATCGCCCTGATCGCCATCACGGTCTCCTGGAGGCGGCGACGGGCAGCACGGTGGTATAGGCGGCGGTGACGAGTAGATCGATCGTGTCTTTCAGAACGGGTAGCGCGCGCATGGCGGCCTCCTCAACTATTCATTGAACCTGACACTTATAAAGTATGCGATTCAAGAACGATCGTCAAGAGGGCATGCAGAAAGACGCTGCAATCCGTCCGCGCAGCGGTCGCGAGCTAGTAGCTCGATGCCGCAGGGTCTATCGGTTTGAGAGGCCGGGGCCCGCGGTCGGGAGAGGGGAGGCCGGGTATCCCGCGCGCTGCTCGCGGAGACGTAGAAGCTCGCCGAGAAGATGAACCGCCTGTAGTGGCAGCCAGATCGCGAGTTCGGTCCTCGGGGTCAGGCGGACCACTGTTTCTCCGTCCGCCACCTGGAGGGTGCGTCGCTGCAGCAGCCCCTGGTATGCCCACGGCCGCCCGTGAGCGAAACCGGAGGCCACTGACCACATGAACCTGACGTTCATGCTCGTGAACTCTTCAGCACCATCGATAGGGGTGGTGATCCGGTATCCACGTTGGACCGCGCTCACGTCGACGCCGAGCTCACCGGCGAGTTCGAGGACAGTCTTCATGTTGTTCTTCGCTGCGTCACCGACCAGGTGTCCCACGGTGCTGTGCTCGTCCTGGTAGTTGCGCATGTGCCAGCGCAGCACCCGCTCGAGGCGCGTTTCTCGCTTCGTCGGACCAAGCATCCAGAGGGCAGTAGCGGTGTTCTCGAGCGCTGCTCTGGCGAGCGTTGATCCGACTGCCAGATGCTGCACCTGCGCGTCGACGGCCAGCGTCTTGATGCCGTGCAGCTGGTCCACCGTTGCATTGATGAGGTGACGGATCGCTTGGGAGATCTCGAACGGATGCAGCCTGCGATCGTCGCCGGCCATGGAGCTCCCGGGAAGCACGCCGAAGTCGTTGGGATCTCCGACGCGTTCGACGAGGCGATCGACGGCGCGACCGAGCTCCAGCCACTTCTCGTGGATCTCGGATTCGTCATAGCGGCGGGTAGGCACAGTCCCATTCTGGCTTCACGGTCGTGCTGGTGGGTCGTCCCAAGTGCTCGCCTGCAAGCGCCGATATGGTGACCGCATGGCTCAACGAATCATCCACCAGCTCGTAGACGACCTCGATGGAACAGTGCTGGAGGCGGGCGAGGGCGAGACGGTGCGTTTCGGCATCGACGGCCGCGGCTACGAGATCGACCTCAGCGCCGCTAACACCGAGCAGCTGCAGGAGGCACTCGCGCCGTTTATCGCCGCCGGCCGGAAGGTCTCCGGTCAACCCACGCGTGCGAGGTCCACAAAGCGGGATGTCGACGCTATTCGCGTGTGGGCGCGTGAGAACGGTCACGAGGTCTCTGATCGCGGTCGCATCCCGTTCGACATCGAACGCGCCTACAACGCCCGCTGAAGATCATGCCGACTCCTCTGCCCGTCGTCACCATCTACGGGAGTGACGCGCGTGACAACGCCCTCCTGCGGTACTCGCTTTGGCAAGCCGCCGGCAAGGAGTGCTACATCTGCAAGAAATCGTTCAAGAAGCTCCACGAGGTCGACATCGACCATATACTGCCGCAGCATCTGAAGCCTGCCGAGTTCAACCGGCTCTGGACAGCTCTCGCGGGGAACCTCCCCAACCAGGGGATCGACCACATTTCGAATCTCCGGGCGGCCTGCAAGCTGTGTAACTCCAACCACATGAAGGGCGCGATCGTCCTTCCTGACACGATCATCGCTATTCACCTGGGTCACAGTGCCGGGATCACCACGAAGGCGCTCACCGAGCAACGAAAGATGCGCCGCAATAGCGCGATGGGCGAATCGCTCGTCCACCTCAGTACCGCCTCGAAACGAGACGATTTCAAGGTGCTCTGGGATCCCGATCTCAACCAGGCTCTCTTTGACTCCCTGTATGAAGCGTCGCGGGTCCTCAAAGGTGATCCGGTTCGCCGGAGCATGTGGAAATCCGGTCGTTTCGTCGACCTGACCGCCGATGCGTTGAAGACTCGAATGTTGGCAGCACTGCACCTGGTGAGCGGCGTTACTCCTGACCTGTTGCTCGACGGCTTCGCTGAGTATGCCGCCGATCTGATTCAGCAGAAATTCGCTTCCGTTGTGGGAGCAACCTACGAAGCTCTTCGAGGGCCCGACATCGGAGAAATCGACTGGGGGCAGACGCTGTTTGCGATATCGATCGATGACGTCACTCTCTCCTCGGACGACTGGAGCTGTGCCGTGACTGTCAGCGTCGAGACGATGGTTTCCGCCCCGGTGACGATGCAGTCCGAGGACGGAAGTGAACTGGTCGACGGGCAATCTTCCGAATGGGAGGTGGTGGCTGAGATCTATCTCAAGGCGCTTGTCGGAATGCGTGGGTTCGGGGTCGAGTCTGAGGGAGACGCGATCGAGGTCACCCTCGTCTGAGTCTCTGGGCACAAAGAACGGCACCCGATCGTTTTTCAAGACTGTCAGGTTCAAGAAAAGGAGGAATGGAGACCATCCGCTCACGATCGGGTGCCGCAGATCAATGTTACCGCGTCAGGACGCTGATACCCGCTCTGGAGACGTCTGCAAGCGGCCGCGCATCTCCGAGACTCGGTCGGGGTTCTCCTCGCGCCACTGGGCCCAGGAAGCGTCGGAGAGGATGTGCTCTTCCCACTCAGTGGAGTCCGGCTTCGGTGCCGCGGTGAGGTGACTCTCGTGGGGCTGGTGGGTCCTGCAGAAGAACATCCCGCAGCCTCCGTCCTCGGTCGGGTCTACCTCGAGCTCTTCGTCCCAATCGTCGTCGACGGTGACCTCGATCCCGGCGCGGAGGTAGCGGTAGCTGGGAGGCACGTGGCACTTCCAGTCCATGCCGCGGCAGATCTCGACGGTGCAGTCGGGGTGGTCGCAGACAGCTGGAACGTCGTAGCCGGCCCAGCGGGTGATTCCTGCTGCGAGGGCTTCTCGGTCGTCGAAGAGTGCGTATCCCATGGTGGTTCCTTTCGTGGGTGATCAGGCCCGCTGCAGAGCGGGCTCGGATGTGGGCTTCAGCTCGAGCAGACGCTCGGCCTTGGACTTCTCGATGTGTGCGGGGAACTCTCCGCGCCGTGTGCCGCTGCGCCCGTACATGAGGGTCTTCAGGCCGGAGAGGGAGACCTTGGCGAGGGCAGCGATCGTGAGCACGGCCATGCCGCTGTCGATGAGTGTCCGGACGTGATCGCGGACCGGTTGGGCGAGAACGCGCGGCGCCTGCTCGGTGATGCCGGCTTCGCGTCGACGTCGACGCTCTTCCTCGAGCAGAGCATCGGTGCACGTCAGGTCGCTCGGGCACGCTTCGCGATCGCGGCAGCCGAGCTGGTAGCCGTAGGCGGTGCCATGGTGCTCGTCCTCGATGCCCTGGGCTTTGCGGGTGGCGATGTAGGTGCGGGCGAACGTCTTGTGAGCCTCGTGACATTCCGGGCAGCGGCATCCGCGAGCGTATGAGGCGTTGGTTCCACACGGCTGCAGATCGACGCCCTCCCACCGGTTCTTGCGCACGACGTTCGCGGGCAGTTCCAGGCCCCGGCGCAGCTCGCCGACACGGGACTTCGAGAGCCCGATCGCTGCTCCAATCTCGGAGTCGGTTTTGCGCTGCGCATGAAGCTCAGTGATGACCACGGAATGATCTACCCGCGGAGCCGGGGTCTTCTCTGGCTTCGGAGCTCGCGCCGGCCGGTGGGCGGTCAGCTGCAGACCGCGACGCAGGATGCCCACCTTCGCCACGGGGATCCCGAGTTCGTCGCTCATCTCGGCGTCGGTCTTCAGCAGCCCGTGCAGTCGTGTGATCTCGGGGGAGTGGTCCACCTTCGGCGCGCGCTCCGTCTTCGGCTGTGCCGTGCGAACGCGGTTGACGGGCAACTTGAGTCGGCGGCGGTAGCGCCCGGCAGCTTCGACGTCGACGCCGAGAGCATCCGCGATCTGGGGGTCCGTTGCCCCGTCTTCGTGCAGCTGACTCACCGCGGCGGCCCAGCTCGGCTCGACGTGAGCTCGCGGTGCCCGGTGGGGTGGACGCCCGGCGCCGCGGCGGATCCGTTCGACCGCCGAGATGGGGATGCTCAGGCGGGCGGCGATCGCTTCGTCGTGCAGCTGCTCGTCATGCGCGGTCAGCACCGCAGAGGTGTGGTCGATCCGCGGTGCGGTGGCGACCCGCGGTTTCCGCGCCGGTCGCGCAGTCGGCACGGGGCGAGGTGTTACCGCGGTGCGCTGAAGTTTCTTGGTCGCGGGTGCTTTCGGGCGTGCAGGGGCAGACGGTGTCGGTGATGTCGCCTGGACTTGCTGTCGTGCGGCGGCGCGATCGCGCTGGCGGATGCCTTCGAGTCGTTCCTGGTCCTGGAGGATGATCTCCTCGAGCGGGGTGCCTGCGTCGATCGCGCGCTTGAATCCGAAGTCGCCGGCGTAGCGGCGGTAGACGTCGCGGCAGGAGATGAGTCCGGCGCACTGGGATCCCTTGCAGCCGCGGTGGTAGCCCTCGAGGGTGCCGTGCGGGAACGTGTCTTCGAGCTGGTCGGCTGCGCTCATCAGTCGCTCGCGAGCTCGATGGCGAGGCGGTCGAAGACGGCGTCGACGAGCGCCTGGTCGTCGACACCGATCCGGGCCGGGATGACGTGGAAGAAGAAGTGCTGGTAGACCGTCCCGGATGTCGTGACGATGCCCTCGCCGGCGCCGGGGAGGGCGGGCAGGATCTCCGCGATGGTGACGGCGCGTGACCAGCCGTCGACGCGGTGCTCGACGACGACGGTGTCGCCAGCGGAGATGCTGGGCCATGCGTTGTGCGTGATCATGCTGCGACCTTCGAGATCTCGACAGCGAGGATGCGTGCTGCCTTGTCGGTGGTGATGCGGGCGGGGATCTCGCCGTGGCGGGGGCCCTTCTCGCCGTTGACGTAGTCGTCGCGGCCGCTGATCAGGCAACGGATCGCGGTCTTGCTGACTCCGGTGAGGCGGACGATCTTCATCAGGGAGAGGCCTGCCTGCTGCATGGCGAGGAGGTGTGCTCGAGCGGGCCCGGAATCGGTGAGCTCCGGTGCCGGCTGGACGCCGCGCTTGCGCCGGCGCTCCTGGTCAGCGAGCCGTTCGGCGTCGGCGCACGTGAGACTGTTCTCGTCGCCCGGGCACGCCTCGCGGTCATGGCATCCGAGGGTGTAGCCGGCGGTTGTTCCGTGCACGATCTCGCGGCCTTCGCCGGCGAGACGTCGCGCTGCGTAGTCGGCGCGGTACTTTCGTCTGGCATCGCTGCAGGTGAGCACTTCCGCACTGTCATGGTTCGGGCACGTCTCCGGGTCCGTGCACCCCTGCATGTAGCCCCAGACGGTGCCGTGAGTGATCGGCTTCGGCTCGCGCGCTGTCGGCTTTCGACGAGCGTCACGGGTGACCTGTGGCGCCGCGGCCGCGGTGGAGGGCTTCGCCGGTCGTGCCAGGCGGCGCACCTTCTTCTCGAACGGCTGATCCGCCGGCAGCTTGCGCAGCTCCCAGTCGCCGCGGAGTGCCTTCGCAGCATCCGCGCACGTCATCAGCGTGCGGTGGCCGTGGTTGGCGCAGCCGCCCTGGGTCTTGCAGCCAAGCTCGTAGCCGCGGGGGGTGCCGTGGACGATCTGGCGTGCGACGTCGTCGGGGATGGACATGTCACGCCTCCACCTTGACGATGTCGAAACGCAGCTCGAGCGCGTACCCGAGCTCCTGCAGGTCATAGACCCGCTGACCGCCCTCAACGCGGCCGTGGATGTTGATGAACCCGACCTGCTGCTTGTGAGTGAACGCGATCGTGTGGATGTCGAACGCGTCGATGTACTGCCACCCGAAGACGTCGGAGGGGGACTCGACCCGCGCCTGGATCCAGCGGACGATCAGTGCGCCGAGGGGGCCGTCTGTGTTCGCTCGAGGGGAGTGCGGCGAATTGACGATCGTCGTCTCGCTGGGGTGAGGCCTCGAAGTGTCGATGCCGCCTTGGGTACCCCCACCGAAGACCAGAGAGTGAGGAGTCTGGCCGGCAGCAATTGAGTGCATGTGTCGACGTCGAAGGCGATGTCGTCGAACAGGTCGGTGTAGTCGGTCCCGAACCGGTCGGTGATCTTGAGAACGGACGATGGGTATGGCATTTCAAACCTCTATTATTGAACCTGACACTTAAAGACTAAGGCGCGACAGATGTCCCGTCAACCCCTTCGTCGGTGCAGGTCGACAGCGTTCGAGAGAGGGCGTCGTGATCGGCGGGCGCCAGAGAGAGTGAGTACTTCGCCGTCACGGCGATGAAGCGGATGGAGTAGTCGCACCCGTAGGTGCCGGCGGGCATGAAGTCCGCGGGCCCGCTGTCGCCCTTGACCTGGTTCTGGATGGTGGTCACGAGGTTCAGGGGGTCGTTGGCGAACTGCAGGCGCTGCTCATCGCTGAGCTCGAGAGCGCCGTGCGCTGCGGCCAGAGCCCGGGGGTAGACGTGGTCGATCTGCACGGGCTGATAGCCCTCGCTCTTGCGCTCGAAGGCGACCGTCTCGCCGGTGTAGGAGTCGAGGAGGGTTCCGGTCAGGACTACGCACCCGTTGGTGTTGGGCTTGAGCTGCACGTCGGTGAGGTCGCGGCGGAGCATGTCGTTGCGTGTGTCGCAGCCGTTACGGTCGATGTCGGCCCATCTCTGGCCGTACACGTCTTCGTCGTAGTCGATCGATTCGGTCTCCTCGATCGGGATGCCGGCGAGCTGCTCGAGCGCGTCGGCGGCGGAGGCTGTGAGGGGGCCGCCGGCCTCCGGCGCAGCGGGCGCCTGTGTGGTTGTCGACGGCGCCACGATCTGGCTGCCGAGGTCGGCAAGGCCGGGAGCTGCGACGAATGCGACGGCAGCGACGATCAGGGCGCCGATGCCGGCGAGGGTGTGCTTGCGCTTGCGGATCATGATTCCTCCGTGGGGTCTACAAGGGGTAAGGCGTCTCGCGAACTGTTCGCGGACACGGTGGGTCACTGCGGCCGGGGGCTCGAGGCCAGCCCGGCCGCAGTGAGGTCACTCCCCAGCGGGGAGGAGCGCGTCGGCGAGGGTGCCGACGGCGCGGAGGACGTTGCTCGCGGTGGAGCGGATCAGCTCGACGTCGGCGCGAGCCCAGCCGGTGACGTAGCTGATGCTGTAGCTCGAGGTGTCGAGACCGAGCATCGCGCCGAGGATGTAGGCGACGGACTCAGCCTCTACCTCACGGATGCCGCGGTGCTGCGAGGGCTCGTCGGCGTCGACGTGGAGGATCGCGTGAGCGGCTTCGTGCAGGCCGGTCTTGGCGCGAGCTGCGGGGGAGAGCGCCTCGTCGACGCGGATCTCGCGCGTTGCCGGGCTGGTGAAGCCGTTCACGCCCGGAGCGGTGATCGGTTCGACCGCGACATCCCAGCCGCGGCCGCGGAGGAATGCCGCGGTGCGCTCGTAGATCGCGGTCTCGTCGTCGCCCTCGAGGAGCACGGGCTGAGCGGGAGCTGCAGGGATCTCGTCGCCGTCCGTCTGGGAGATGTCGAAGACTGAGAGCACGGGGTAGAACGCCTGCTTGCCGGTCACTGTCTCCGTGCCGGTCTCCTCGTCGACGTCGACGAGCTTCTTCGTGGAGTAGCCGAAGATCTTGATGGCCTTCTCGCCCTTGCGAACCTGGCGGCCCATCGCCTGGAATGCGCGGTAGCCGGCGACGTGGGTGGCGCCGGGCATCTGCGCCTGGATGAGGAGCATGTTGCCGAACGAGTAGTGGCGGAAGCGGGCGGCGAAGTCGAGCCACGTCTTCCAGTTGTCGCCCTGGGTGAGCTCGGAGATCTTCGCGGTGAGATCGTCGTGCAGCTGCTGTGCCTGCGCCTTGCGGTCCTCGGTGCTGCGGCGGGTTGCGGTCTTGGTGGTCATGGGACCCCTCCTAAATACTTACTCTTGAACCTGACACTTATAGAGTACGGTAGGGGTCAGACATTGACAAGGGGCGAGTGCTACCGGGAGGCTCGGCCGGGACGAGAGGGGCCAGATGCAGCGTGCGCAGTGCGGCGAGCGGATCTACGACGCCACCGACTTTGAACAGCTGCCCGAGGGCGAGCGGGAGGCGCTCAAGCCGGCCCTTACGTGTGTCACGTGTGGCGTGAAGGCGACGTTTCGCCGACGAGCTCGCAACGGGCGCGCGGCGAACTACTCCGCGCAGCACGAAGAGGGATGCAAAGAGGACTCACGTCGAGAAGACCTCGAGGTCGCAGGCGACCTCGAGGAGGTGCCGGCGGTCTGGAACGACGGCGAGGAGCTCGTGCTGCGCCGAGACAAGCCCGCCAGCGGCACCCACGTCGACGGAACTCCGACCACAGGCGGCTCGCGGGTAGGTCAGACGCACGTCAGCGGCCGCGGCGAACAGCGCACCCATGCCCGGAGCATCGGTCTCACGATGCTGCTCCTACGTCTGCGCACCGAGCCGGAGCTGTCCAAATCCGACCGGGTGCTCATCCTTCACGACGGCAGCCGCACCACGATCGCTGAAGCGTGCTCGCCGGCGTCACGATTCCGTCACCTCGAGGGGAGACAGCAGATTCTCTGGGGCATCATCTCCGAGGCCTCAATGAGCGGCCGCAACCTGTGGCTGAACACGGGCGCGCGCTCCAGCGACCGTCCGGCGGTACTCGTGCGGGCCCGCCACGTCGACGAGGTGCTCGACGCGACCGGGACGACCGATCTCGCTGAGTTGCACGGTCGGTGGTTCATCGTCGAAGGGTCATTCAAGCTCACCGTGAACGGCGCCCCCTACGTCACGATCGACGAAGCCGCGGCGCTCCACATCGCACAGCCGTAGTTCACTGGGAAGGGGTTGTGGCTGATACCGAGGTCTAGGAGCCTCGCGGCTTTCGAGCGTGCTGGCGTACAGGGTGCCCGTTGCGCGTGTGGCTGCGCACGGGCACCTCGCCCTGGCTGCTCTCGACCGGGGAGGGCAGTGCGGGTGCAACGGTGGTCCACCCGCCATCGGCAGGCGACCAGTTGAGGTGCTCGTCGACACGCTCGTCTGAGAGAGCCGGGTCGACGAGCTGCTTGACGATGTCGGTGGCGTCCGTGAGGGTGAGGATCTCGCCGACTGCAGGTGTCTTCACGGCGAGCGGTCGATAGGTCCGATCCCACTCGGCGGGCACCGCGAACTCCGCGAACGGCTCCAGGCGGGAGAGTGCTCGTTTCGCGTCGATCGCCATCTGCAGCTCGCGGAGATTGACGCTCTGCGTGCGCGCGATTGTGACCAGGTCGACGAGGTCTTTCACTCGGCTGCTCGGTCGGCCGGCGTAGGTGCTCATCGCCGCGGTGACCTTCTCTGCGATCTGGTCGGCGATCGGGAACAGCCGGTAGGGGTGTGTGGGTAGTGGGCGGCCGAGGCGGATGCGGTTGGAGGGCTCTGTCGTCTCGACGGTGCCGACGGGTGGCGGGCCTACGACGACGTCGATCGGGACCTCGAAGAGCCTGCGACCGGTGCTCGCGTCTTGGCCGGTGAAGACCAGGCGCCGCGTCTGCACGCCGGGCTGGTTCTCGCCGCGACCTGTCTCCTTCGCGGTAGCCAGCTGGAAGCGTACGTGATCGCCGAGATCCCGAGAGGCAGCCTGCACGAGCGCTTCCTGGGCGGCGTCGAGATCCGCTGCCGTGGTGGAGGCGAGGTCGAGATCCTTGGTTGCGCGTGATCGCGGCACCCGGGCCAGCATCGCCGTCCCGCCCTTGAGTAGCCATTCCGATTCGTCACCGTCGGCGAAGACGCGGGAGAGGAAGCGGTCGTGGTTCGCCTGGACGATCTGCTCGGTGACGGTCAGGCCGCTCTCGCCGGACTTGGCGGCTCGGCTCGCTTCGGTCTTGATGGCTTGCGAGACGCCCTGCCAGCTGCGGTAGCTCTCCTCCGGGCTGGTCATGACTAGGGGAGGATCATCTCGACTTGGGCTTCCTCGAGCAGCTGCCTGGCGAACGCTGCCCCGGAGTCGGCGCCGTGCGCGCGCGCGAGCGGTTCGAGGTACGGACCGAGCCTGCGCGCGGACACGAGTTTCCCTTGCTCGCCGGCGTCTGCCAGTGCGTCGACGATCAGTGACTGGTCGGTCCACTGCTCGACGAGATCGGCGATCGTGCGCTCGACGGTGAGGGTGGGCAGGCCGTCGACGTACATCACATCGGACGGGTCGAGTGCGCGGATCCGCAGCCGGACCTCCTCGAGGCGGGTCGTTCGCCGCGACGGGATGATGAAATCCCGGATGCCGGGATACCAGTCACCGATGCCGTGCGCGATCGCAGCGGATTCTCCGGCGACGACGACGGCGGGTGCGCCGGTTGGAGACGGCGGGAGCGTGGCCCCGCCGAGGGCGAGCCACGGGATGTAGAGATGCTCGAGCTCGGGCTCCGGCGCACCCGCCATCCGGTAGACGCCCTGCCCGACACGTACGATCCCACCTGAGGCCGCAAGGCCGGAGAGGGTCTTCCGAGAGATCCCGACGTCGTTCGCCTGAGCGGTGGTGAACATTCCCCAGCGCTCGGCGGCGAGATCTCCGAGCTTCGCGATCGTCTTACCGGCCATACAGCAATTGTACCCTAAAACGGGTACAAATGCTGTAGCTCAGTTCTCGACAGTTAGGCGGGCCGCGGGTATGGTCACTGACATGTGCGGCCGATTTGCAGCGTCAGACCACGTGAACGAAGCGATCACGGAGTTCGTGACACGAACAGGGCGCCGCCCCGATGAGTGGACGCCCGACTGGGAGGGGTCCTACAACCTCGCCCCGACTCAGAGCATCCCGGTGCTGCTGGACTCCGCGAAGGCGGGGGAGCTGCGCTTCGAGCGCGCGCACTGGTCGCTGGTGCCGTCCTGGTCGAAGACGCTGAAGTTGAAGTACCCGACCTTCAATGCGCGTGCAGAGGGGATCACCGAGAAGTCGACGTGGCGGAAGCCGGTCCAATCGCACCGGGCGATTATCCTCGCCGAAGGGTTCTACGAGTGGACGGGCGAGCGTGGCAGCAAGACACCGTGGTGGATGAGCTATCCCGATGAGGGACTCATGGGCTTCGCTGGCCTGTACTCCTGGTGGCGCGATCCGAGCAAGGGGGACGAGGATCCCGACCGGTGGAAGCTCACCGCCACGATCGTCACGAGCGACGCCGTGCAGACCCTCGCCGGCATCCACGATCGGAACCCGGTGATCCTGCCGGAGAGCATGTGGCTGCACTGGATGGATCCCACGATCGCCGGCGATCAGGGTCTCGTCGACGAGGCGGTCCGCGCCGGCGTCGCTGAGGCGGAGACGCTGCAAATCCGCCAGGTCGAGCCCTTCACTGTGCGAGATGAAGGGCCCGGCCTGATCCAGCCCGTCGACGCCGGCTAGGTGAGCAGCTCCTTCACCCGGAGGCGGAAGCCCCACCCGCCGAGAATGTGAGCCGGGGTGGCCCAGGTGTCGAAGTGCTCGAGGGTCAGCGAGTTGCGGTGATTCACGAGCGCCGGGATCCCGAGCAGCGAGAACTGAACGTAGCTCATGTGCACGGCGGTCAGGCTGAGGTCGTCGGCCGTCACGTGCAGCTGCTGCTGGTAGTTGACTCCCTGCGCCTTCAGGGTCTGCGTCGCGGCGATCACCATGGCGCCGGCGCCGCACGCGGGTTCGTACAGCGTCAGGAAGGGCGTGGCCTGCAGGCGATCGGCCGCGTCTCCGAACTGCATGCCCGCCATCAGTTGGCACACGCTGTACGGAGTGAAGAACTGCCCCTGATCGCGGCTCGAGATCTCCAGCTGCATGTAGATCTCACCCAGCACGTCCCTGGGGCTCTCCTCGAGCTCGAGCGTCACCAGTGCGAGCACCTCCGCGAATCGCGTCATCTGCTCGTCGGTGTAGCGCGCCTTCATCCGCTCGTAGTCATCCTCGCGCTCCTGAAACCCGTGAAGGTCCACCCGGTTGCGAATCGCCGCGGCCGCCATCGCGCAGAAGTCTCCGAACACGGTGTGCATGTCCGTCGCGCCAGTGTTGGCCCGGAGCTTCTTCACGATCGCCTTGACGCCCGTCTCGGGCGCTTTCCGGCGAGCCGTCGAGGCGGGCCCCCGGGAGCCACGAGGCTCCGCGGGGGCCTGCTGCGCGCTCATCGCGCGCGGCCCATCGTGTCGACGATGACCAGGCCTTCGGGGGAGGGAACGGTCAGCGTCGACATGAGGGCGTAGCCCTTCTCGCCGTACGTGTTGAGGTCCTCCTGTCGCATGCCGAGTCGGCGTGCGTTGAGGCTGGGGTCGAACGTGGTCGAGTCCTGCGGGGTGGTGATGGTGACGAAGTCGTGAGTGCTCATGGTCTGTTTTCCTCTCGTTGAACCTGACACTTAAAGACTACGAGGGGGGTCAGACATTGGTGGTCTGCCGGGGGATCTCTGGCATGAACGCCGGGCGCTCAGCGCACGAGAGCGAGTAGCTCGGGCAACGAAGCCTCGACGATGAGCCAGGCAATGAGTGCGGCAAGACCTCGCCTGCAGAGCTGCAGAGCGGCACGACGTCGGACGCCGCGGCGTCGACGGCGCTCTCGGTTGCTGCGGGTGATCAGGGATGCGCGGGTAGGTGAAGGCCTCATACCCGTGATACGCCCGAGGGTGGGGCGAGGGAAACACTCCTGGAGATCGATGGCGCGGTGATCACCTCTGCGCTGAGGGGGCAGCTGGGGCGAGCTGGTGGGCGGTGTGCTGATCGTTGAAGGGGTCACGATCGTTGTACGCCCCACTGAATCTCAGCGACAACGCTCGTGCAGAAAGTCGGAAGGTTGCCCCACCCGTGGAGAGGATGCGGGCCGGGAGGTGGCGCGCCGCCCCCTCCCGGCCCGTGCTCTAGAGGAGTGCGCCGAGGGCGCGGATCTGCTGCTCGGCGACCTCGTCGATGTCGCCCCAGTCGCCGGTGGTGTCATCGGCCGAGCGCACGATCAGGGCGTCGCCGACGATGATGTCAGCGGGTGCCAGGTGGGTGCGGAGCAGCGTGGCGATCGGGTTGCATGCTGCGCCCTTGAGCTTGCCCTCTTCGTTGAGAACCATCGTGTAGGTCTCGCTCACGGGTACGGCCTCGATGTCGCCGCCGACTTCCCGCTGGTAGTCCTCGAGCTCGTCGACGTCGACGATGCTGATTGCGCCGGCTGTGGTGATCTTCAGTGCCTTGGTCATGATGTCCTCCAGTGTTTATTGAACCTGACACTGTAAAACTACATGATGCCTCGGACATTCGTGAACGGACCGCGGAAGGTTGTTCGTAAGTCCGACTGCTGCTGGCGCCGCGGGTGTCTGATTACTCCTGGTCCGCTTCGAGTTCGGCCGCCCGTGCCTTGCGGTCCTGACGCACGAGAACTCCGTAGCGGAGCATGATCTGAGCGACGATCACCGCGGCCTTCACGCCGTACGTTGCCAGCTGTGCCTTGAGTTCCGAATCGCTCAGGATCTTCTCCCCGCCCGCGATGCCCTTGCCGCCTGTGGCCTTCGAACCGCCACCGATGGCGGCGACGGTTGCGTTGTCGGCGGCGATGCCTCTCAGTAGTGGGATCGGGGTGCCGGTGCTCGCGTTGCCCTTCGAGGCGCTGTTCAGCATGTCCTGCCGGTACTCGGCTCCCATCTGCGCACCTGAGGGGCCCGCCGTGATCGTGGTGGAGACGCTGCCACCGGACAGCACGTCGCTGATTGCCATGAGAAGTCGAGGGTCCATCGGCTGCCTTCGATCGGTCCGGGCTGTGCGCCGGGGGATGTGTCCACGAATACTGTCCGCCAGCATTCTCGACGATCCCGGGGGAGAGGGGGCCGGAGCGCCCATTGTGAGTGCCCCGACCCTCCTCTCGCTCAGACGGTCGCTGCCAGCTGGTGTGCTGCGGCGATCTCTGCCGCGGTGATCGGTTTCTCGGTCACCTTGTAGGCGTCGATGAGGCTGATGGGCTCGTATGCGTCGGTGGGGAGGTCTCCGCCGCTCATCCCTCCCGTTGCCATCCACCAGGTGCCGTCGATCAGCAGCGTCGAGATCTCCCGGTTGCGCCCCGTCACCACGTCGACCGCGTTGTGGAGCTGCTCACGGATCGTGCGAGCCACGGCGGAGTCGTAGTTGGGGGAGTCGAAGGGGATCGCCTGCCCGGTCTCGTCGGTGATGTCGTGGTAACCGTCAATGCCCGTGAGATCCTCGGTGATCTCCAGCTGATCCACTCGCGCATGTAGTGCCGCGGCCTCGAGCGGTGCGCGCGTCTCCGACTCGAGCCCGTGCTGCTGGCACCAGTCCAGCGCGTCCGCTTTCAGCTCGACCTCGCGAGCGATTGTGACCATCATGTCGCTGCCCATCTTGTCCTCCTGTGTTGGTCTTGAACCTGACACTTAAAGACTACGAGGGGCCACCGACATTACTGCAGCCCGCGAGCGAACGCGACAGCGCCCCGCCGGGAGTGGGTCGGCGGGGCACTGAGGTTCAGAGGTCGTCGCGGTAGTCCATCCCGCGCGCTACGGCTTCCCGGAGCATTGCGAGGATGCCGTCAACGGTCAGGCCGGGTCCGTCTTGCGCCATGGCGAATCGGAAGGTGTCGACATCGCCGTAGCGGCTAGAGATGACGTCCTCGGCGATCTCGGATGCCATAGCCGGCTGCTCTTCCGGGTCGCGGTTCCAGATCACCGCTTCGTTGAGGAACACGCGCAGCGGGCCTGTGTGGGCGCCGGTGTCGAGCTGGACCACGACGGCGTCGTCGATCGGGGAGCGATGCACTCCGAGCTCGAGGGGGAAGGCCCCCGCGAGGGCCCCGCTCATCGCGGGTCCCCGTAGCGGTAGGTCCGACGAGCGGGGCGCGGCAGGGGTGCGACCCCCAGGGCGGCGAGCTTGGCGATCGCCGCTGCCTTGTGCTCGGCGGGGATGCCCTCGGCCGTGGCGCGGTGCTGGAGCTGCGCGATGCGGATGGAGCTGGGGTTCAGCGCCCGCTCCTGCGCCCGCTTGGCTGCGCGCTCCTGGGTGGCGATGCGGCCCATCAGTGCGCCGCTGCTGATCCCGCGTCCCTGTGCTCCGAAGCGATCCATTTCGACCTCCTGTTGTTACTCTTGAACCTGACACTTAAAGACTAGCAATAAGGGGTCTCGGGCGCAACCCCGCTCCGGAAATGCTTGCGCTTCTTCGGGTGCCGGCCCGCTACGCCCCGAGCTGGAGCCGGGGCGTAGCGGGCCGAGTCGCCTAGCTGATCTCGCCGTCGCTCCAGGTGATCGTGGCGGTGAGGCTGAGGCCGTCGACTAGGCCGTCGAAGGGGATCGCGCCGCGCCCTTCGCCGTCGTCGTGGATCGTTCGTAGGGCGGGCTTGTCGCCGTCCCACCCGCCGATCACGTATGCGTCGGCGCTGTCGATCCACTCCCAGGTGTAGGCCCCCGCTGCGTGCTGTGCAGCGGATTCCGTCCATCGCTCCACGATCCGATTGATGCTCTCCCGCGTCGTGAGCTGCCATGCATCTTCGGGGACCATCTGGCGGCGATCGGTCGCGCGAACCTCGCTGAAGTCGAAGCACTCGCGGATCAGGTCGCTGTAGTCGGTGCCCCACTCGTCGACGACGGCGACGCTCGTCACCGTCACCGGCTCAGGAACCGGCTCCGGGTCGCGCCGGGTGCCCTCCAGTCCGTCGATGAGCCACGTCGCCGCGGCTGCGAGATCACCACCGCCGAGGGCTTCCCGGACGGCGGCGATTGCCTCGTCGAGGTCGTTGGGGACCATGCCCTGCGTCTGCCCGAACTCCTCGCGGTGCTTCCCACCGATGTAAACCGACACCTCGCATCCGGGTTGATCGGCGTCGCGATCATTCCAGTCAGCGGTCACGGTCACCCGCGCGGCCGGATGTCTCGTGCTGAGGTCTGCCGCGAGCTGGTGCGCCTGGTCCGATGTCCACCGCGTTTCTACCCGTGCCACCCACGCATCGTCCGGCAGCTCTGTCACGTCGACGTCTTCGAGTCCTGCCCGTTCGATCGCTCGATTCAGCTTCGCCTCGGTGAGCTGCTGTGCGCCCTCGATGTGTATCGTCGTGGTCGTTCCCATCGTTCTCTCCCTTGATCTATTGAACCTGACACTTATAGACTAAGAGGGGCCACCGACATTGGCTCGGACATCGCCGTTCGCGCGAGTGTCCGCACTCGGAGAGAGGATGGGGCCATGAAGCTCGAGGAACCGTTGAGTCCGGACGCGGTCGGCAACGCTGATCGGGTGCTCGTTGCGCATGAGCCGCAGCTCGTGTTCGTTGCGCTCTCCGGCGACGGTCAGGAGGACGTGATCCGGGTGCTTCGGCTCCGCCGTAGGTTCAAGCTCGAAATGGCTCTGATGCAGTTCGCAATCGTGGCGGGCCTGGTGATCCTTCAGCAGCTCTATGACGGCGCGATGCCGCTGTGGCTCCTGATCGCGGCGGTGTCAGTGGCGTCGGTTGGCGCGCTCGCTCTCTCGATCAGTGCCGTTCATCTCGGTAGAGTCCTCGGCGGGCTGAGGCTCACGCAGACCCCGACGTGGCTTCGCGACTACCTCGCTGCACACCAATGGACGCAGGGGGACGATGCCGCCGCGGCGTCCCGACATTCACGTCCCGAAGGCGATTGAGCTCGGGCGGGACGCGACGGCTACGGCATGGGGTTGAGCCGGGTCAGAATCTCCCGGTGGAGGTCGAGAGCGTGCGCGTTCGGTGTCTCGATGAGAGCCTCTGCGAGCAGCCCGGGCGTCCGCTGGTCGGTGATGACGCGCACGTGCGCCTGGTGCCGCGAGAGGGCCACACAGAGCCTCCCCGCGTCGAGTGCGAACGTCTCATCCATCTGATGCCCGAGCAGCGGGTGAACGGCGACGACGGCCTCACGCTGTAGCCCCTGAGCCTGGTTGATCGTCCCCACGAACACATCGGGAAGGTCTGCCAGCGCGGCGGCGGCAAGTGCGGCCTGTTCGACATGCGGCGCGATCACAGCGACGTCGGCAGGAGTGAGTGCCCGGTGACCGTCCGTCGTGACGACGGTGCCGCCGTCGAGTAGCGCGCGCACGTTGTGATCGATCGTGCGGATGACAACAGGGTCAGCCGTTCCCGCCGTCACCGGCACCGAGAGGGCCGCGTATTCGGGCAGGGGAAAACCGCCGAGCGCGATGTGTCGGGGTGCGCGTGCCGACGTGAACGGCAGGTGAGGGTAGAGCGGTGCGAGCAGGTCGGTCGTGTCCGGGCCGAGCCGCCAGGTCTGGGGGAGGCGGAGCCTCGTCACGTCGTCGCCGTGCGCGGCGATCAGTGCGGCAGGGGCGGGAACGTGCGGGCCGCTCACCCAGGAGTCCCACCGTCGCGTCGAACCGGTTACGACGGGCGCGATCTGTCCCGGGTCGCCCACCAGGACGAATTGATCGGCGAGCGAGCCGAGGGCTCCGAGGTCACCGAACGTCAGCTGATACGCCTCGTCGATGAGCAGCACGTCGAAGTGCTTCCGGTGGAACGCGGGCATCCACAGCCACCGGGCGGTCGTCGCGACGATGACACCCGCCCCGGCGTGCAGGTTCGGTGCAGTCGTGAGGGTCACGGCGGGAGCGAGGTCGCGGGGTCGGTCCGCGTCGCTGTAGCCGTGCAGGACGGTCGGCGCGCCCGTGGCGGCGGTGCGGTTGGCGACGTCGATGCTCTGCGCGCGCGTCTGCGCGGCGATCGCTACCGTCATCCCCGCGCGGGTGTGCAGTTGGTGTGCGAGGTGCGTGATGAGGTGCGTCTTGCCCGCGCCGGGAGGGGAGTCGATCACTACGGCCGGATCTCCTGCCCAGATCGAGAACAGCGCTCGAGCAAGCGCCGGATTCCGCAGGTGCTCGCTCGCGGCGCGTGACGCCGGCGCCGGGGCCGGCTGTGCAGTCGCGGGGGTGGCGGTGGTCGTGCGCTTCATTGTCTGAGCCTTTCCTAAACCTGACACTGAAAGACTACGAGGGGCCACCGACATTCACGCCGTCAGTCGTCTCCCGCCGCTGCCACCATCACATCGAGCGGCACCGTACCCCGCCGCATCACTGGCTTACCCTTCCCCGCGATCCAGTTCCCTCCCCGATGAAAACCACCGGCCAGCAGTTGCCGCCCCCGCGTCTGCATGAACGGATCAACCCGCGCCGGGCGCACCGTCACCACGTCCCCCACCGCCACGCCGCTCAGCTTCCGAGCGAACCCACCCAGCCTCAGCGACAGCCGCCCATCCGTGCCGATCGTCGCGTCCGACACCCGCCCGTCGAGAAGCGATGCACCACCCGCGTGCTCGGGGCCACCCGCCCACGCCGTCACCTTCGAGTCCACCCGGAGCCGACTCAGCGCCCGATCCGCTATCAGCGTCGCGCTCGCCGCGTCGCACGCAGCGACGGTGCCGGTGATGACTGAGCCGTCGAATGATGCCGCGAGGGCCACGCGCGGATCGTCCAGGCGGAGGGAATCGAACCACTCGACCGCGTGCGATCGACTGGCAAGCCCGAGCGCCGCGTCGATACGAGAGTCCTGCGACCACCAGGGCCGTCCTGCGGCGATGCGCTTGGCGTAGCGCTCCCAGGAGTGCGCGTCGGCGTTCGCGGCTTCGAGAAGCCCAGTCAGCGGCCTCCCGTCTGCCGTCATCCTCGCGAGGGCGAGCAGCGCGTGCGGGCCGGTTTCCTCGACGCCCATCCACGTCCGCCAGGTGTCGACGTCGCGCTCGCGGTCGGGGTGCACGCCGAGCGTCCAGCGCATGCGCGCGGTATCGGTGACGACGTGCACGGCTTCGGTGCCGGGGTGATCGCTGCGCTGATCCCACCACCCGATCACCGGCGATGCTGTCTCGTCGCGGAACTCACGCGCGAGGGTTGCCAGGTTCGCGAGGTCGCGGAGCGTGCCGACGACGAGGGTGCGGTGCGTGTCGGCCAGGATGCCGCCGAGCGTCGCGATCGCCGTCAGGCCGTCCCGGTCGGTCCCGGAGAGCGTGGTGCTGCCGTCTGTGGCCTCGATGTAGCAGTGCTCGCCGTCGTGATCGACAGTGACGGCGATCGCGCTCACGGGCGGCAGCGTCGGGGCGAAGTCCGCAACGGGGACCGGTCGCCCTTCCGTGGCGGCCCGGAGCCGAGCGCCGAGGTCGAACAGCCCGCGACTCATGCGGTCACCGCCCACCGCTGCGGGGTGTCCAGGAGCCCCCAGCCGGCACGCAGCGCCTCAGGGGCGCCGGCGCCTGATTCCGGTGCTCTCGCGGCGTCCAGAGCCGCCACGAGGTCGGTGCCCGCTGCGGCGCATGCGCGCTGCGCCAGAGCTTCGAGCTCGACGCTCATGGATCCTGTGTGCGGTGGTCTCTCGGTCATCGTGTCGTCCTCTCCTAAACCTGACACTTAAAGACTACGGGAGGCCACCGACATTGCCAGCTCGACTAGCTCACAGCGATCCCTCTCGCCCACGTCGGCACGTTCCCGAGCGCATCATCCCGGGTGAGAACGGCCACAAGGCGCGCCTTCGTGGGAGCATCCGGCCACGGCGTGAACCCGTCCGTCAGCACCACGATCACGTCGGGCGTTGGGGTCAGCCGCGACGCCGCTTCGATCCCGATCCGCATGTCCGTGCCGCCACCGCCGACCAGGCGGATATCGCTTGCGTTCCGCACGTGCTGGACCGATCCCGCCGCCGCGTCACAGGTGATGATCTGCACCGTTCCGCCCACGGCCTTGATGACGCCACTGACCTCCCCGAGCGCGGTCGCGAGGTCGTCGCGGCCCATGCTTCCCGACGTGTCCACCACGGCGGCAACCGTGACCTTCGGGGAACGCATGGCGGGGGTGACGATGCCCGGAAGGCGTCGGCGTCCCGGACGCGAGTACGTGTACGTCGTGCGCCCACTTGTGAGCGCGGCAACCCGGCGAACCATCCCGGCCAGCACCTTCCGCCACGGCACAGTCGGCGCGGCGAGTTCGATATCGGCCCACCGTTCGAGCCCTGCCGGAACGGTGCCGCGCCCGGAGCGCGCCTCCGTGTCTTTGATGTCCTGAGCCACGCGGCGACGCGTGATCGTCACCTGACCGCTATCGAGTCCCGGCATGGCCGGGTGATCCTCGCTCGGCTCCCACGGCTGTCGCGGATCGCCTGCCCCCGAGCCGCACCCCGGCTCATCATCCTGAGGCGTCTGTGCGGGCAGAGCCGCGTAGTAGGACTCTTCGATACCGCTGTCAGGCAGACCGAGCGCGGCGGGGGTGACCACCCCCTGCGGGAGGGGAAGCCCCGCCCGCAGAAGGTCGTCATTGATCGCGGCATCCGTGGCCAGGTTCCACCGGTCATGATCGACCGGGCCGGGGAGCGAGTCGGATCGCTCGGCGTGCTCGCGCACCAGGTGGCAAACCTCGTGCACCAGCACCGCCCCGGCCTCCTGCGGCCCCCACGCGGCGAGAGCGACCGGGTCGACGTAGAGCCGCCAGGAGCGATCGACGGCGAACGTCCCCAGCCCGTCAGCGGCGACAGGCCGCGCGGAGAACAGCGCGTGAGCGAGATACGGCGCGGACTCGACGGCCACCAGGCGAGCGGCGGCGAGTGACCGCCGCTCATCCGCCGTCATGGGGCGAACGGTGACGCTCATGCCGCCACCTGCTCGATCAGCCCTGCATCGAGCAGGACGGTCACAAAAGCCTTCGCGGATGCCGGGGGAGTTGCCCCGCCCGGGCGCGACTTGAGCAGCGCCCGCGCGTTCGCGGCGGCGACGTCCTGCAGTCCTGCCGTGGCGGCAATGGCCAGCGGCGCCCATGCGGACAGCCACCCCTTCTTGGTGCCGTCAGCGGTCGCGTGCGCGGTGACAGCGGTGAGAATCGCCCACGCCCGCGACGGCTCAAGATCGGCCCAGTCCACGGATGCCGGATCGCGGAGAACCTCGGCGGGGTCAGGCAGGTCATTGAGCGATCGCCACGCGATGTACTCAGCACCCGCTCCCTCGCCCACCAGCCCGGTAGCGGCGAGCAGGGTGGCGGGAGTGTCGCCCGGATCGAGCAGCGCGAGAACGTCGGCTGTCATCGTCCACGTGCGGTGCGACGGCCAGGCGCGCCCGGCCGCGTCAGCATCCTTCGGCAGAGCGTGGAGCAGGTCGGGACGGGTGCGGATGAACGATGCGACCTCAGCACGGCTCGCGGCTTGCGCGATGGGTGAATAGTCGAGGACACGCCCCGCCGTTGGCAGTTGGAAGCCGGTCGTCATGCCGTCGATCCAGTCCTCGTTGAGGGGCTTGTGGTCGATGTGCAGGAAGCGGTTCGCCATAGGAGCGGCCAGCGCCCAGCCGTCAGCGGCGTTCTCAGGCGGGTTTGCGTCCGCGACCACACGGATCCCTCGAGGGAGCCGCAGATCGCCCACCACGCCCTCGAGCACGACGCGCAGAGCCGCGGCCTGGACAGCGGGCGGTGCCGTCGTCAGCTCGCCGAGATACAGGTACCCATCCTCAACAGCCGCGAGGCGAGTCGCCCACGACGGAGCGGACAGCTCCACACCGTGCGGGTGAACGACGGGCAGGCCCGCGAAATCGGCCGGCTCCCGGAGCGAAGCGATCACCGTTTCCATCGGCAGACCGTCAGCGGTGGATAGCGCTTCGATGAGCGACGTCTTACCGATGCCGGGATCGCCCCACAGAAGAACGGCTACGCCCGCTCGCCCAGCGGCACGCATCACGGTCAGCAGCGGGTCACTCGTGCGCTGCAGGGCGGGAAGTGAAGTGGTCATGGGATGATTCCTCTCAATATTTGAACCTGACACTTAAAGACTAGGGAGGGCCACCGACATTGCTGGGGTGGCGGGGGTTGTGGCCGGGGGAGGAGACCCCCGGCCACCCGACTTAGTAGTCGGCGTCGAGGTCGTGGTACCCGCTCCGCGAGACCAGTCCCGAGTACTCGGAGCCATAGCGCTCGCCGTAGTAGTTGGCGACCTTCTGGGTGGCCTTCTGTGCGGCGCTCTGGCTGGGAAGGATCACTGCCCGCATGATCGGCTGGTTGTTGTTGTCCATTTCCACTCCTTGTGTCTCTGACTTGAACCTGACACTTAGAGACTACGAGGGGCCACCGACATTGCGACGGCGCGACGAATACCGGCACGAAACTGGGGGCGAAAGTTCGGCGGGCCGGGGTGGTTCCCGACCCGCCGAGCAGGGTCAGCGGAGGTAGACCCAGGAGGGCAGGTGTCCAAGTTCGCAGAGTGTCGCCACGATGTTCGCGAGGCCGTGCTCAGCGTCGAGCTCGACGGCCTCACGGGCGAACTTCGAGGCGAGGCTCGAACGCCCCAGCGCCCAGGACAGCCACGCGGACACTGCCAGCGATCCGGCGCGGGGCTGGGTGAGAGCGGGGTCCGAAACGTGACGGACGATCGCGAGAGCGTTCGTGAGCCGTGCAGGGGTCGGCCGCGCGGCTTCCCCGGCGAGGACGCGAACGGCATCCCGCATCTCGGGCATGTCCACGCCGATCGCGTAGCCGAGCTGCGCGGGGAGAGCAGCCTCACCGGCCTCACGGTCGGCTGCCCACTGCACAAGTGCCACGTCCCGCAGCATCGGCCGCTCGAGGACGAACAGCAGCAGCGCGGCATCCTCCGCAGTGACCTCAGTCGGATCGGTCACGGCGCACAGCCGCTCGAAGGCCGCACAGTAGTCAGCCACATCGGGATCGAACGCGGCGCCGGACTCCGCGATCATGGCGGCTCGTTCCGGCGAGAGCGGCGCAGCCGCCGAAGCCCCGCTTGATCGGCCGCCACCGACCCGGCCAGAGAATCCGGCACGCGGATCTCATCGAGCGAACGCGGCGCTTCCTCCGAGCTCAGCCGCCCCCAGCCCTCAGGGGCCACGTATAGCCCGTCGATCATCTCGAGGCCACACTGACCCGCCCTCTTGACGATGAGATCGCCCAGCGGGCGCACGCTCGCCGCGTCCGCATCGGTGTAGAGAACCACGGCCACACCGGTCACACTCTGCACCCGGCAGATGTACCCGATGAGCGTGGCCGCGACCTCATCCGCCGACGCAGCGGGCGGAAGGTCGACGCGCATAGCTCCGATCGTGCGGGAACCGTTGAAGGGCACCAGGACGGCGGAATTGCGCGGGGTGAAGCCCAGCAGAGCGGGGACGATGGCGAGGAAGTCGCCCGGGCCGGCTGCCTTGACGATGGTCTGTTCGGTAGTGCTCATATTGTCCTCCTGTAGTAGTCTTGAACCTGACACTTACAGAGTACGAGGGGCCTCCGACATTGGACTCTCGGATCGGCAAGGGGCCTTCGATCAACGCGGGGGAGCGGCCTACATCCCGAGAGCCGAATCTCCCCTTGAGCAAGGCCGCGCAGCGGCCACCGCGAACCCTCCACGAGCCCTTTCCCGCAACAGCCGGCCGAACCCCTCAGCACCGCGACCCAGCCCCTCAGAACGGCCCA
>Ga0209646_1000130_pt1 | contig 128556 bp, 105 predicted proteins | sample AraplaL_Col_mTSA_FD_184259 | JGI IMG/M metagenome (GOLD analysis project Ga0209646, IMG submission 184259) | Arabidopsis root microbial communities from the University of North Carolina, USA - plate scrape CL_Col_mTSA (SPAdes) (version 2) | ecosystem: Host-associated > Plants > Roots >...
CGCCGTCGACGGTTTCCATCATCACTTTTTGCAGGATGCCTTCCTTGTCCTTGGCCAGCAGCTCGTCCCAGCCGCTGCCCCAGATGACCTTGACGACGTTCCAGCCGGCGCCGCGGAAATCGGATTCCAGTTCCTGGATGATCTTGCCGTTGCCGCGCACCGGACCGTCCAGGCGTTGCAGGTTGCAGTTAACCACGATGACCAGGTTGTTCAGTTTTTCGCGGCCGGCCATGCCGATGGCGCCCATCGATTCCGGCTCGTCCATTTCACCGTCGCCGCAGAAGGCCCAGACCTTGCGGTTGTCGGTCTTGGCGATGCCGCGTGCGTGCAGGTACTTCAGGAAACGCGCCTGGTAGATCGCCATCAACGGACCCAGGCCCATCGACACGGTCGGGAACTGCCAGAATTCAGGCATCAGCTTCGGATGCGGGTAGGACGACAGTCCATGGCCGTCGGCTTCGCGGCGGAAATGGATCAGTTGGTCTTCGGTCAGGCGGCCTTCCAGGAACGCGCGGGCATAAATGCCTGGCGAGGAGTGACCCTGGATATACAACAGGTCGCCGCCGTGGTCTTCGGTCGGGGCGTGCCAGAAGTGGTTGAAACCGATGCCCAGCATGTTTGCCAGCGAGGCGAACGAGGACAGGTGGCCGCCGAGGTCGCCGTCGACGCGGTTGGCCTTGACCACCATCGCCATGGCGTTCCAGCGCATCCACGAGCGCAGGCGCTCTTCGTATTCCAGGTTGCCCGGGCAGTGTTCGCCCTGATCGGCGGGAATCGTGTTGACGTAAGCGGTATTGCTGGAAAACGGGATGTGGGCGCCGCGACGGCGGGCCAGATCGACCATGCGTTCCATCAGGTAATGTGCGCGTTGCGGGCCTTCTGCCTCGATCACGGCTTCGAGGGCGTCGAGCCACTCTTGCGTTTCAATCACGTCGGGATCGTTGGCGGCTTGCGCCAGGACTTGGTCGATTTGGGCTGACATGGTACGTCTCCTGAGTTGATGGGGATCGGCGGGGAAGCCGGATCGTTAAGCTGTAATACCTTGCAATACGCAGTCACACGATTCTTTTTGCCAATACTTTACGGTCTTTGTGCCGCGTGGACGAGGCATTTTAACAGGGCTTTTTGCATTTTCAAATAGCGATATTTGATTTCATATTGTGGTAAATTGCTGCAAAGCGGCATAAACAGGCGCTCTCCTGCCGGGTGTTTTTTTGCCACCCTATCAAAATCGTGCCGCGACGCTTTACTGCAGCGCACCGAAACTGCTCGCAAAGCCAGATTCCATCTTTTTTGTTTGCATGAGAAAAATGCATTCGAACATCAGTATTAATCGTTTTGTAAGCCGCAAAGAGCGTCTTAAGATGCCTCCATCTAATAAAGGAAGGCCAGCAGACGACCATGACTACCCCTGCCCGCGACAGCAATCTGCATCTCCTGTTAACTTCGGCATGTCAAGACGACAACACCGTCCAGCGCCTGTTCGACCTGCTCGAGGTGCCGGCATCGACCTTGCTCCCTGCGTCGATCAGTGTCACGCGACTCGAACTGGCGCAGGCGCTGAACATGTTGCTGTTCGACAAACTGTTGCAGGAAGTCCCGGCCGGACGCGACTACGTCGCCGATGCGGCGGCGGCCGGCACCAGGATCTGCTTCGACCATGGCGCGGTGCGCACCGTGTTGCGCGGCAAGGCATCCTCTTTCCCCGACGGCGAGGCGCTGTTCACGCGCATGCTGCTGCCGCTGGGATACAAGCTCGCCGGCCTGTATCCGCTGCCGCGCATCAACATGACCGGCCACGTCTACAGCCACATCGACGATGCGGAAAACATTGCCCAGTTCTTCGTCAGCGAACTGCATCCGGAAAAATTCTCTCCCGCATTCCAGCACACCGTCGATGCGCTGCTGGCGACCTCGCGCGATCCGTTGCACGCCGACATGCTGGCCCTGCTCGACAAACTGGCCGCAGACGGCGCGCTGCCGATCACGTCCGCGCAACGCCTGTTGCCTGCGATGCTGGGCTGTTTTGCCCGCCACCACGACCTGCCGACCTTGCCGCAATATGAAGCGCTGCGCGCCGAATCGGCCGAAATGGCCTGGATCTCGACCGAAGGCAATGTCTTCAACCACGCCACCGACCGCGTCGCCGACGTCGTCGCCACGGCCGAACGCCAGCGTCAACTGGGCCGACCGATCAAGGACGAGGTCGAAGTCTCGCGCAACGGCCGCGTGCGCCAGACCGCTTTCCGCGCCGGCAAGGTCAGCTACCGGCTCAAGGACGCCGGCGGCGCGCTGGTCGACGTCAGCGTGCCGGGCTCGTTTTACGAATTCATCTCGCGCGACTCTTATATAGATGACGCCGGCGTGAGCAAGCTCGACCTGACGTTCGACAGCGGCAATGCGCAAGGTATTTTCAAGATGACCGCCGGCGCAACCGGCGCCACAGGAACCGGCGAGAATGTCTGCTGAGTCCGTGCTGGAAAAAATCGCCGCACTGTTGGGACCGCACGGCTGCATCGCCGAAGCCGCCGCGCGCGCGCCCTATGAACACGGCCCGCGCTACGGCGCCGGCACCGCGCTGTGCATCGCCCGCCCGGCCGACGTCGCCGAAGCCGCCGAATTGATGCGCTTGTGCGCCACCGAAAAAATCGGCATCGTCCCGCAGGGCGCCAACACCGGCCTGGTCGGCGCGGCCTCGCCCGACGCTTCCGGCCGCCAGCTGGTGCTGAGCATGGAACGCATCAGGGGCGTCATCGACATCGATCCGGTCGACGGCGTGATCCAGGCCTGGGCCGGAACGCGGCTATCGGACCTGAACCAGGCGCTGGAGCCCCACGGACTATGCTTCCCCATCGATCTCGGCGCCGATCCCTCGGTCGGCGGCATGCTCGCGGCCAATACCGGCGGCGCGCGACTGATCCGCTACGGCGACGTGCGGCACAATACGCTGGGACTGCAGGCACTGCTGATGCAGCCGCCCGGCGAACTGCTCGATCTGGGCAACCGACTGCGCAAGAACAACACCGGCCCCGACTGGAAGCAACTGTTCATCGGCACCGCCGGCAGCTACGGCATCGTCACGCAAGCCGTGCTGCGCGCGCATCCCTTGCCGCGCCAGCGCGCCACCGCGCTGGTGGTTCCGTCGTCCCCGGAAGCCGCCTTGCGTTTGCTGCAAGACGCGGAACGTGAATTCGCCGACTTCCTCAGCGCCTTCGAAGGCATCTCGCAAAATGCGCTGGAGTCCGTGCTGCGCCATCTGCCGCAAACCGTCGCGCCGTTCAATCCCGCGCCGCCGTATGCGCTGCTGATCGAACTGAGTTCGTCGGCCGCCGCCAGCGATCATTTCAATCTGGACCAGTTGTTCATGAACTGGCTGGAACGCCACTTCGACGACGCCATCGTCGACGCCGTGGTGGACAAACCCGAGACGCTCTGGCGCCTGCGCCACGCCATCAGCGACAGCGTCAAACAGGAAGGCAAAGTGGTCGCCTTCGACATCTCGGTGCCGCGCTCGCGCATGGCCGCCTTCCGCGAAGAAGCGCTGGCGCTGATCGCGCGCGACTTTGCCGGCGCCGACGTGTACGACTTCGGCCACTGGGGCGACGGCGGCGTGCATTTCAACATCGCCATCGCGCCGGCGCGGCAGGCGCATTTCCCGCCGCCGCGCATCGACGCCCTGCGCACCGCCGTCTACGACCTGGTGGTGCACGGCTATCGCGGCAGCTTCAGCGCCGAGCACGGCATCGGGCCGTTCAACCAGCATTATTACGATCGCTATCTGGGACAGGCGCAGCAACGATTGGCCGCACGTCTGCAGCCGGCGTTCGATCCGCATTATCTGCTCGGCAATACACGTTTCGGCTGAACACATCCGCAACATGCCCTCACCTATCGCGTTGAACACGGGAGCGTTGCCATGACAAATACTCATGGCAATGGTGGCACCGCTGGCACCGCTTTTGCTATAGTGCGAGGTCATCCTTCCAGCGGATTCCGCTCCATGCGCCGATTCATCCCATCCACGTCCTGCCTGATCGCCTTCGACACGTCGGCGCGCCACCTGTCGTTTACCAAGGCGGCGCACGAACTGCACATGACGCAGGGCGCGGTGAGCCGTCAGGTCGCGATTCTGGAAGACTATCTGAACGTCAAGCTGTTCGAGCGCATCAACCGCCGACTGATCCTGACCGAACCGGGACGCGACTATGCGTCTCAGGTGTCGAGCATCCTCAAGCAGATCGAGATGGCGACCTTCCAGGTGATGACCTACAACAGCCTCGCCAGCGTGCTCAACCTCGCGATCCTGCCGACCTTCGGCGTGAAGTGGCTGATCCCGCGCCTGACCAAATTCGCCGCCGCCTACCCCGACGTGCTGCTCAACCTGAGCACCGAAGTGCTGCCCTTCGATTTCAACACGCGCCAGGTCGACGCCGCGATCCATTTCGGCGAGCCGGACTGGCCCGATACCGTGATGGTCCGCCTGATGGGCGAAGAAGTTCTGCCGGTCTGCAGCAAGGCCATGAACGACCGCATCTCCTCGGTGAGCGACCTGGCCGACATCACCTTGCTGCAGCACACCACGCGGCCGCAAGCCTGGCAGGACTGGTTCCGCCACGTCGGCGTGGATTGCCCCAACGCGCTGGCGGGACCGCGCTTCGAACAACTGGCGATGGTGATCCAGGCGGCCGTGGCCGGCATGGGCGTGGCGCTGATGCCCAAGTTCATGGTCGAAACCGAGATCAGCCTCGGCCAGTTGCACGTGCCCTTCCCGTTTGCGGTCAAGAGCCCGCAATCGTATTACCTCGCCTATCCCGAAAAGAACGCCAGCAAACCCGCCGTCATCAAATTCCGCGACTGGATCCTGAGCGAATTGCAGGCCGGCTGATCCACTCCTGCATCCGGTTCGGGAAAATCGGCTCAAACACACTAAAAGTCATGTTGAGACAGCCGGACATGCTATTTCCACAATGCATTAAAGTGGTGCAAAAAGACTGGCGACAACGCTCCGCCGCTTTCTGAAAAAACCACTCGACGCTATGCAGCAAGGCGTTTAGCGCCGCATTGCATTTGATGCATCGCACCATCGCAGCGCACGCCCACACCCCTTCCCAGAACATTTTCGTGCATTAGCAAATGTAATGATGTCGTGACATTTTTTGATTTTAAAAAACCGCGCATTATTCCTTATACTCGGTCGTCAAATGCTCGTACCCACTCAGCCACAAAGGAATTCCATGCCAGCTTCCCGTCTCTTCGCCACCCTGGATGTCGATCTGTCCGCCTACACTGGCAGCGATCTGACAATACGTTCGCCGCGCGACGGGCAATTGATCGCCACGCTTAAAACGCACACCACCGCGCAAGCGGAGGCCGCGCTGGCCAACGCCCAGGCCGCCTTCCTCGCCTGGCGCGAAGTGCCGGCGCCGGTGCGCGGCGAGCTGGTGCGCCTGCTCGGCGAAGTGCTGCGCGAACATCGCCAGGCGCTCGGCGAACTGGTCACCCTGGAAGCCGGCAAGATCCTGTCCGAAGGCCTCGGCGAAGTGCAGGAAATGATCGACATCTGCGACTTTGCCGTCGGCCTGTCGCGCCAGTTGCACGGCCTGACCATCGCTTCCGAACGTCCCGGCCACCGCATGATGGAAACCTGGCATCCGCTGGGCGTGTGCGGCGTCATCACGGCCTTCAACTTCCCGGTGGCGGTGTGGGCGTGGAACGCTGCGCTGGCACTGATCTGCGGCAATGCCGTGGTGTGGAAGCCATCCGAAAAAACCCCGGTCGTGGCACTCGCCGTGCAGGCGCTGTTCGCCAAGGCGGTCGAGCGTTTCTCCGCGCAACGTCCGGACATCGTGCCGGCCAACCTGTGCCAGCTCCTGATCGGCCATGCCGAGATCGGCGAAGTGCTGTCGCGCTCGCCGCTGGTGCCGCTGGTGAGCGCCACCGGCAGCGTGCGCATGGGCCGCAAGGTCGCCACCGTCGTCGCCGAACGCCTCGGCCGCAGCCTGCTCGAACTGGGCGGCAACAACGCCATGATCGTCGCGCCTTCGGCCGACCTCAGCCTGGCGCTGCGCGCCATCACCTTCTCCGCCGTCGGCACCGCCGGCCAGCGCTGCACCAGCCTGCGCCGCCTGTTCGTCCACAGCAGCATCCATGACCAGGTGGTCGCGCAGATCAAGCGCATCTACGCCAGCGTCAAGGTCGGCGATCCGCTGCTCGCCGATACGCTGGTCGGCCCGCTGATCGACAAGGCCGCCTTCGACGCCATGCAAAGCGCCTTGCAACAGGCGCGCGGACAAGGCGGCGAAGTCACCGGCGGCGAACGCGTCGAGGTCCTCGGCGACGGCGTGTATGTCCGCCCGGCGCTGGTCTGCATGCCCGGTCAGACCGCGATCATGCATCACGAAACCTTCGCGCCGATTCTGTACGTCGTGAAGTACGACGACCTGGCCGACGCCATTGCGCTCAACAACGCCGTGCCGCAAGGCTTGTCGTCGGCGATCTTCACCAACGACATGCGCGAAGCGGAAACCTTCGTCTCCGCCGTCGGCAGCGACTGCGGCCTGGCCAACGTCAACATCGGCACCAGCGGCGCTGAAATCGGCGGCGCCTTCGGCGGCGAAAAGGAAACCGGCGGCGGCCGCGAATCCGGCTCCGACGCCTGGAAGAACTACATGCGCCGCGCCACCAACACGATCAACTACAGCAAGACCTTGCCGCTGGCGCAGGGAGTGAAGTTCGATATCGACTGAACGCTGTTTGCCCGTCACCGCGCCATAAAAGAATAAGCAATCAGCCACGTAGCCACCGGAGATGCATCGATGTCGTTCCTCAAGTTGGAAAACCTGTCCAAGCGCTACGGCGATTTCACTGCCGTGGAAAACCTCGACCTGACCGTCGAAAAAGGCGAATTCGTTTCGCTGCTGGGTCCCTCCGGCTGCGGCAAGACCACGACCTTGCAGATGATCGCCGGTTTCGTCGAAGCCAGCGCCGGACGCATCCTGCTCAACGGTCGCGACATCACCAACGAGAAGCCCAACCGGCGCGGACTGGGCATCGTGTTCCAGAGCTATGCGCTGTTCCCGCACATGACGGTGGCCGACAACGTCAGGTTCGGGCTGGAGATGCGCAAGGTCGGCGCGGCGGAAAGCGCCGAACGCGTCAAGCAGGCCTTGGCGCTGGTGCATCTGGATAAATTCGGTCATCGCTATCCGCGCGAGTTGTCGGGCGGCCAGCGTCAGCGCGTGGCGCTGGCGCGCGCGCTGGTGATCCAGCCGCCGATCCTGCTGCTGGACGAACCGATGTCCAACCTCGACGCCAAGCTGCGCGAAGAGATGCAGATCGAACTGCGCGAGATCCAGCGTAAGGTCGGCACCACCACCATCATGGTCACGCACGACCAATCCGAGGCGCTGTCCATGAGCGACCGCGTGGTGGTGATGGAAGCCGGCCGCGCCGTGCAGATCGGCAAGCCGCTGGAGACCTATGAAAACCCGGTCAACGCCTTCGTCTCGCAATTCGTCGGCAAGGCCAATCTGCTGCCCGGCACGGTCGAATGGGTCAGGGACGGCGGCGCCGGCGTGCGCGTCGGCAACCATGTGCTGGAAGTGCAAGGCACGTCCCTCGCGGTCGGCGAGCACACCACGCTGTGCATCCGTCCCGAAAAAATCGAATGCTGCACCGAGGCGGAAGAACAACTGGGCGGTGTCGTCGCATCCAGCTTCTTCCTCGGCAATCAATGGCTGTATCGCTTCGAGACCGATTGCGGCGACATCCTGGTGATCCTGAAGAACAACGGCCAGACTTCCTGTCAGCCGGGCCAGCGCGTGTCGCTGCGCTGGCCGACGTCCGCCATGCGCGCGGTCGCGTCGGAATCTGCGATCATGCGGAGCGCGCATGTCTGAGCGCGCTTCCTCCAATTTCAAACCGAAGCGGTCGCTGCCTTACCTCCTGACGGCACCGGCCACGCTGCTGTTCGTCACCATGGTGCTGGCGCCGCTGCTGCTGACCGCCCTGCTCGCGCTCAACAGCTACGACGACAGCGTCGGCATCAAGTCCACCTACGACCTGCACAATTACTTGGCGATCTTCGGCGATGACTATTACCTGCGCATTTTCTGGCGCACCTTCTGGATCGCCGGACTGACCACGCTGATCTGCATCGTCGTCGGTGCGCCGGAAGCCTACGTGCTCAGCCGCATGGGCCGCAAATGGCGGGCCTTCTTCCTGATCGTGATCCTGGCGCCGTTGCTGGTGTCGGTGGTGGTGCGCGCGTTCGGCTGGAGCATGCTGCTCAGCGCCGACGGCCTCATCAACCACGCCTTGCAAGCCGTGGGCATCGCCCCGGTGAAAATGCTCTACACCTCCGGCGCCATCGTGGTGGCGCTGGTGCACGTGATGCTGCCGTTCATGGTGATCCCGGTCTGGACCGCGCTGCAGCGGCTGGATCCGACCGTGGAACACGCGGCCTTGTCGCTCAATGCCTCGCAGGCCACCGTGCTGCGCCGGATTCTGCTGCCGCAGGTGGCGCCCGGCGTGCTCTCGGGCAGCCTCATCGTATTCGGCCTGAGCGCCAGCGCCTTCGCGATTCCCGGCCTGCTGGGCGGACGCCGCCTGAAGATGGTCGCCACCACCGTGTACGACGAATTCCTCGGCTCGCTCAACTGGCCGCTGGGCGCATCGATCGCCATCGTACTGCTGGTCGCCAATCTGATCATCATGATGACTTACAACCGGATCCTGGAACGCCGCTATTCCAAGACCCTGGGCTGACGGAGACACAAGAACATGCGACGCAACGGTCCGATTGCCCTCCTCTTTCACACGCTGGTCGTGATCTTCGTGCTGGCGCCGCTGGTGCTGGTATGCCTGGTCGCCTTCACGGCGCAAGACACGCTGTCCCTGCCCTTCACTGCCGGATACGGCGCTTCCCTGCGCTGGTTCAAGGCGGTGTTCGACCATCCCGACTTTTTGCAATCCTTCTACAACAGCCTGCAACTGGCGCTGATGTCGGCCACGCTGTCGGTGTGCATCGCTCTGCCCGCCGGCCTGGCGCTGGGGCGTTATCGCTTCCCCGGACGCGACGCGCTCAACGGCTTGTTCCTGTCGCCGCTGATCATTCCTTCGCTGGTGCTGGGCGTGGCCTTCATGCGCATGTTTTCGGTGATGGGCATCACCGGTTCGTTCTTCTGGCTGGTCGTCGCGCACACCGTGGTCATCACGCCTTATGTGCTGCGCATGGTGCTGGCGGCGGTGATGGGCATCGACCGCAGCAGCGAACAGGCGGCGCAATCGCTCGGCGCGGGACCGTGGACGGTGTTTCGCCGCATCACGCTGCCGGCGATCCTGCCGGGCCTGAGCGGCGGCTGGATGCTGGCTTTTATCAACAGCTTCGACGAGCTGACGATGTCGATCTTCGTCACCACGCCGGCCACCGTGACGCTGCCGGTGCGCATGTACATGTACGCGACGGAGTCCATCGATCCGATGATGGCGTCGGTGTCGGCGCTGATGATCCTGATCACCGGCGGCGCCATGCTGATCCTTGATCGCCTGTACGGCCTCGACAAGATTCTCATCGGAGAACGCGTATGAGCCTGCTGAAGCGCGTTGCAGAACAGGAACGCAAAAGCGTTTCGTTCCGGCTCGACGGCAAGGCGCTCACCGCGCGTGCCGGCGACAGCGTGCTGACGGCGGTGCTGACGCAGGCCGGGCAATTGCGCCGCACCGAATTCAGCGGCGCGCCGCGCGCCGGCTTTTGCCTGATCGGCTGTTGCCAGGATTGCTGGATGCGTTGCGAAGACGGCCAGGCCGTGCGCGCCTGCACCACCGAGATTGCGGAAGGCATGCGCTTGCTCAGCGGCGTGGCGCCAATAGCGGGAGAGGCCGAGTGAGCGCTTCCCCGGCATCCCTGCAAATCGTCATCGTCGGCGCCGGGCCGGCCGGCGTACGCGCGGCACAAACGCTGGCGGAAGCCGGCCTGCGCCCGATCGTCATCGACGAAAACCGTCGCGCCGGCGGCCAGATCTACCGCCAGCCGCCGCCGGGTTTCGTGCGCTCCAAAAAAGAACTCTACGGTTTCGAAGCCGCCAAGGCCGAAGCGCTGCACGACAGCTTCGAACAACTGCGCGCAAAGATCGACTACCGTCCCGACACGCTGGTATGGAACTGCACGCCCGGTCAACTCGACCTGTTGCATGCGCAGCGCCATGCCGAGCAACCGTACACGCACCTGATCCTGTGCACAGGCGCGCTCGACCGCGTCATGCCCTTCCCCGGCTGGACGCTGCCCGGCGTCTACACGCTGGGCGCGGCCCAGGTCGCGCTCAAGGCGCAAGGCTGCGTGCTCGACGGCCGCGTCGTCGTCGCCGGCTCAGGCCCGCTGCTGTATCTGCTGGCCTATCAATACGCCAAGGCCGGCGCCGACGTCGTCGCCGTACTCGACACCGCCCGCTTCGGCGGCAAGCTGCGCGCGCTGCCTGCACTGCTGCGCCAGCCGGCGACCTTCGCCAAGGGCCTGTACTTCATGAGTTGGTTGCGCGCCAAAGGCGTTCCCCTGTTCGACGGCGTCGACGACATCGCCGCCGACGGCAAGCAAACCATACAAAGTCTGCGCTGGACACGCGGCGGCAAGACCACCGAAATCGCCTGCGATGCGCTGGCGACCGGCTTCGGCCTGCGCTCGGAAACCCAGCTGGCGGAACTGGCAGGTTGCCGTTTCGTCTTCAACGAACTCAATCAGCAATGGCTGCCGCAGTGCGATGACGTCGGCCGCAGCAGCGTACCCGGCGTCTACCTGGCTGGCGACGGCAGCGGCATCGCCGGCGCCGACGCCGCCGAATTGAGCGGGCGCGCCGCCGCCCTGGCCTTGCTGCAAGACCTCAACCTGCCCGCGAACGCCGCCGCCAAAGCCGCATCGGCAGAAGAAAGCCGCCGGCTGGCCCAGACCCTGCGCAGCAACCTGCAATTCCGCCAGGGGCTGGAAACCGCCTTCCCCACCGCCGTGCACTGGGCGCGCGATTGCGCCGACGATCTGGTGATCTGCCGCTGCGAAGAAATCACCGCCGGACAGTTGCGCCGCAGCGTGCAGCAGGAAGGCACCGTTGAAATCAACCGGCTCAAGGCCTTGACGCGCGTCGGCATGGGGCGCTGCCAGGGTCGCATCTGCGGCGCCGCGGCCGCCGAAATCCTGGCCCACGCCGCCGGCGTCAGCGTCGCCGAAGCAGGCCGCCTGCGCGTGCAGGCGCCGGTCAAGCCGATACCGGTCGGCGCGGCGCTGGCCGAGGAAGAGCAGGCATGAGCCGGCCGACTGACAAGGTCATCGACACCGACGTCGCCATCATCGGCGGCGGCCTCATGGGCACGTCGGCGGCGCTGGAACTGCGTCGCCAGCAACGCTCGGTGGTCGTGCTCGAACAAGGCTGGTGCGGCGCGCAGGCCAGCGGCGTGAACTACGGCGGGGTGCGCCGCCAGGGCCGCGCCGCCTGCCAGTTGCCGCTGTCCCAACGCGCGCACGCGATCTGGCGGCGGCTAGGACAAACCATCGGCAGCGACGGCGAATACATCGCCTCCGGCCATCTGAAACTGGCGCGCAGCGACGCCGACATGCAAGAGCTGATCGCCTATCGCGACATGGCAACCGCCTACGGACTGGAACTCGAGCTGCTCGAACCCGACGCCCTGCGCCGCCGCTATCCCTGGATCGGCGACAAGGCCCATGGCGCTTCATTGTGCGCCGAAGACGGCCACGCCAATCCGCGCCTGATCGCCGCTGCCTTTGCGCGTGCCGCCGAACAGGCCGGCGCGCGGTTGCTGCAACAAAGCGCGGTCGAAGACTTCCGCTTCGACGGCAATTATTTCCTGCTGCAGAACAGCCGCGGCGTGCGCGTGCGCAGCCGCTTCCTGCTCAATTGCAGCGGCGCCTGGGGCAAGGAAATCGCGCAGCGTTTCGGCGACACCGTTTCCGAGCAGGCGATCTATCCCAACATGTGCGTGACCGAACCGTTGCCGCCCTTGATGAGCCTGAGCCTGGGCGTGGTCGGCGGCGCGTTTTATGCGCGCCAGGTCGAACGCGGCAACGTCGTGCTCGGCGGCGGCCGCGGCGACGGCAACCTGGCGCTGGACGCCACGCGGCCGCGCACCAGTTCCAGCTTCAAGGCCCTGGCCGCGCTGACCGAGATGGTGCCGGCGCTGCGCAACGCACTGGTGATCCGTACCTGGAGCGGCGTCGAAGGCGAAACACCCGATCACCAGCCGGTCATCGGCCCGAGCGCCGCCACGCCCGGCCTGTTGCATGCATTCGGTTTTTCGGGCGCGGGATTTCAGCTTGCGCCGGCCGTCGGCGAGGTGCTAGCCGAACTGGTCACCAAAGGAGAAAGCAGCACCCCGATTGAGGCGTTTTCAGTCAAACGATTTGCAGTTCAACAGCCATCAAAACAAGAATCGAAAGTTTAAATTCCCCGGCATTCCGGGGGTCGTTTTTACCGCCAAGGAGATCCAAGAATGAACATGAAATATCTGACGCTGACCTGTATGCTGACCTCCGTCCTCGGCGTGTGGTCGTCTGCCCAGGCCCAGACCAAAACCCTGTACGTCGGCATGAACGGCGGCACCATGGAAAAGAATTACACCACCGGCATCTTCCCCGATTTCGAGAAGGCCAATAACGTCAAGGTCGTGGTCGTGCCCGGCACCTCGTCGGACATCATCGCCAAGATGCAGGCGCAGAAAGACAAGCCGCAAATGCACGTGGTCTTCCTCGACGACGGCGTGATGTACCGCGCGGTCAACATGAACCTGTGCGAAAAGGTCAGGGACACCCCGGTGCTCAAGGACCTCTACCCGTTCGCGCGCCTGGCCAACGACCAGGCCGTGGCGGTCGACATGGGCGTGGTCGGCATCGGCTACAACAAGAAGATGTTCACGGAAAAGAACTGGCCTGCACCGACTTCGTGGCTGGATTTCGCCGATCCGAAGTACAAGCAGAAGGTGGTGTTCCAATCCATCTCCAGCAGCACCTTCGGCCTGTACGGCTTCATGATGTACAACCGCCTGGTCGGCGGCACCGACAAGAACGTCGAGCCGGGCTTCAAGAAGTGGCCTACCACGGTCGGTCCCAACGTGCTCGAATACCTGTCGAGCTCGGCCAAGATTTCGGAAATGGTGCAAACCAACGAAGCCGCGATCTTCCCGCTGACCGTAACCGCCATCGCCAACCTCAAGGCCAAGGGCATCCCGGCGGAATTCGTCACGCCCAAAGAAGGCGGCGTGCTGCTGATGGTCGGCGCCTGTGCGCTCAAGAACAACAGCGAACCCGACCTGTCGCAAAAGTTGATCGAGTATCTGCTGAGCGTGCCGGCGCAAACCAAGGGCATGGAAATGGCCGCTTCGATCCCGGTCAATCGCAACGTCAAGCTGAGCGACGCGGCACAGGCCAAGCTCGGCGGCAAGACCGAAGTGCTGACCAAGGGCCTCAACACCATCGACTGGGATGTCGTCAACGAAAAGCGCACCGAGTGGAACAACCGCTGGAACCGCATGGTCGAGCAGTAATCACGCTTGGTTACTATGCTGGCGTCGGGCCTGCAGGTCCGACGCGTGCCTTTGATGTCCTCGTTCCATCAGTATTTACCAGGAACCGGCGGCGCGCCCGCCGGCCTGTTTCTGTTTCCCTCCCCTCCCGGATTCCGCACACGCCGATGAAACCAGCCTATCGTTTTAACCCTGCGTTTCAGACGCCGCAGGGTTCTCCTATCCGCGAGCTGTTCAAGTACACCCAGCAGCCGGGCATGATCTCGTTTGCCGGCGGCTATCCCTCGCCGGCGCTGTTCGACGCCGATGCGCTGGCGCACAGCGGCGCGGCCGTGCTGCGCGAATCGCCGACGGCCTGTCTGCAATACGGCGCGACCGAAGGCGTGCCGGCGCTGACCGAAGCGCTGCGCGCACTCACGCAGCAACGCACCGGCGGCAAGGCGGCGGCGGAAAACCTGCTGGTCACGACCGGCTCGCAACAAGCTTTCGAGCTATTGCTGCGCGTGCTGGTCGACCCCGGCGATTGCGTGGCGATAGAACGACCGGCCTACCCGGCGGCGATCCAGGCGCTGCGGCTGGCCAACGCCGAGATGCTGGAAATTCCCAGCGACGGCGACGGCATGGATACGCAGGCGCTGGAACAATTGCTGCTCGCCGGCGCGCGGCCCAAGTTGCTGTATGTCGTGCCGACCTTCGCCAATCCGACCGGGGCGACCTTGCCGCCGGCGCGCCGCCGCCACCTGCTGGAGCTGGCGGTGCGCTATCAGATGCTGGTGATTGAAGACGATCCTTACGGCGAACTGCGCTTTGCCGGCGCGCCGCAACCCTTGCTGCTGGAAGTCGCCGCCGACGTGGCCGGCGGCGCCGACTGGCTGGTGTATCTGTCGAGCCTGTCGAAGATAGTCGCGCCCGGCCTGCGCATCGGCTGGATGTGCGGCCCCGCTGAAATCCTGCGCCGCGCCGTCATCGCCAAGCAAACCGGCGACCTGTGCACGGCGCCGTGGATGCAGCTTGCCGCGGCGCGCTATCTGCGCGACGGCTGCCTCGCGCGGCATCTGCCGACCATCATTGCGACGTACAAGGAACGTTGCGAAACCATGCTGGCATCGCTGCGGGAATGTTTTGGCGAAAGCCTGGAAGTAACCGTGCCGCAAGGCGGCATGTTCGTCTGGGCGCGCTGGCGCGACGGCACCGAAGCGGCCGCGCTATTGCAGCAGGCGGTGATAGAAAACGTGATGTATGTGCCGGGCGGCGCGTTCTACGCCAGCGCAGCCGACCCGGCGCGACTGCGCCTGTCTTTCGCCACGGCCTCGCCGGAAGAGATCAGAACCGGCATGGCTCGCCTGAAGACGGCGTATGAGAAACTGAAAAACGAATCGCAACACTGACCGGTACACGATCTGTCGTCCTGACGAAAGTCAGGACCCAGCGTCGTATCCGCCCGTCTTCACGACACTGGGTCCCAGCGTTCGCTGGGACGACGGTTCTATAGATATGTTTAAGGGAATTTCGACGCTGCGATAGCTCGACTTAAACGCTGATATTGCCCAGCGTGCTGGCGCGATAGGCCGCGACGAAAGTATCGAAGTCGCCGGTCTGCGTGCGCTCGATCGACTCTTGCTGCTCCAGGGATAACTTGGCGATGCCCTTGAACTCGGCCGTCAACGCCTCATCCAGCGGACGCGCGCGGAATTGCGCCGCCTGCTCGCTGCTTTGTTTCAACGCAAACGCGGCGAACGAGTTGTCCGCTGCGCGCACCTCTCTCAGCACGCGCGCCGACGGCGTCAGTTCGACGTCGCGCAGTTTTTCGCGCTGGGCCTGCAAGGCTTGCGCATGTTCTTCACTACCGGCTTGCGCATCGAGCAAGGCCGCAATCGGCTGCATGCGTTCCAGCAATGCCAGCCCCCAGTCCTGCAAACCGATGGACTTGCCTTCCTGTTCCAGCTGCAGGCCGGGACGGCGCCCTTCCTTGACCACTTTGGCGAAATTGCAGCGGCTTTCGGCGCCGCTTGCATCCGAGGTCAGCGAGCTTTCTTCAAAGGCGATGAAATGCAGGAACACATCGAGGAAACGCGAAGTCTTGAGGCTGATGCCGAGCGGCTCGAAAGGATCGATGTCCATGCAGCGCACTTCGACATATTGGACGCCGCGCGCGGCCAGCGCCTGCACCGGACGTTCGCCGCTGTAGATCACGCGCTTGGGACGGATCGCCGAGTAGTACTCGTTTTCGATCTGCAGGATATTGGTGTTGATCTGTATCCATTCGCCGTCGCGCTTGGTGCCGATTTCCTCATAGGCGGGATACGGCTGGCTGACGGCTTGCGACAGGCTTCTTATATAGCTGTGCAGATTGTTGTAATGCGGCGTGATGTTGGCCTGGGCGTTGCTCTGATAGCCGAGATCGCTCATGCGCAGGCTGGTGGCGTAGGGCAGGTAGAGCGTGTCGTCGCTGAGCGTCTCCAGCTTGTGCGGGCGGCCGCGCAGGAAATTGGTCGCCAGCGCCGGCGATGCGCCGAACAGATACATCAGCAGCCAGCTGTAGCGGCGGAAGTTGCGGATCAGCGCAATGTAACTCTCTGATTGGTAATCGCGCGCCGAAAACGACGGCTCGACGTTTTGCTCGCGGTCGTCCAGTTCGCGCAACAGCGTCCAGACGCCTTCATTGAGCGAAAAATTGTAATGGATGCCGGCGATGCATTGCATGGTCTTGCCGTAACGCAAGGCCAAGCCGCGCCGGTAGACGTGTTTCAGCGTGCCGATGTGCGAGGTGCCGTACCAGGCGATGGGGATTTCTTCTTCCGGCGGCAGTACGCAAGGCATGGACTCGTTCCACAGCAGCTCGCCGTCCAGGTTGGCGTGGACAAAGCGATGGATTTCATCGAGCCGCTTGAGCGCGGCGGCGATGTCGTGTTCGGCCGGCGTGATGAATTCCAGCAAGGACTCCGAATAGTCGGTGGTGATCTGCTCGTTGGTCAGCGCCGAACCCAGCACGGCCGGATGCGGCGTGGTCGCCAGCCGTCCCTGCGGGGTCACGCGCAGGGTTTCCCGTTCCACGCCGCGCAAGCCCTGGCCAAGCAGCGCGCGGTTTTCCGGGCTGGCAAAAAGGGCTAGGCGGCGGGTGAGCAGATCGGTCATGCAAGGTCCTCGGGAGTCACTCAATTCGATTGGTTGGCGGAGCATAACCGAAAATTAAAATCCGCGTCGTCGGACGACTCAATCCGCCGACCGTCGTTTTTTGCTCGCATTCAAGTCGCCCGCCCTGTCGCCCCGAGACCTTTATAATGTCGCTTTATTTCCCTCTTTTCAGCCCCAGCCACCATGCCAGCACAATTAATCGACGGTAACCTGCTCTCCCAACAACTGCGCGCCGACGTCGCCAGACGCGCCGCCGCCCTCACCGCCCAGGGCAAACAGCCCGGCCTGGCGGTGATCCTGGTCGGCGACAGCCCGGCGTCCCAGGTGTATGTGCGCAACAAGGTCAAGGCCTGCGAAGACAACGGCCTGCATTCGGTGCTGGAAAAATACGACGCCGCGCTGACCGAAGCCGATCTGCTGGCGCGCATCGATGCGCTCAACAAGGATCCCAGGATCAACGGCATCCTGGTGCAATTGCCGCTGCCGGCGCACATCGACGCCCACAAGGTGATCGAAGCGATTGCCGCCGAAAAGGACGTCGACGGTTTCCACGTCAGCAACGCCGGCCTGCTGATGACCGGCCAGCCGCTGTTCCGCCCATGCACGCCCTACGGCGTCATGAAGATGCTGGAATCGATCGACTATCCCGTGCGCGGCGCCAACGCCGTGGTGGTCGGCGCCTCCAACATCGTCGGCAAGCCGCAAGCCATGTTGCTCTTGCAAGCCGGGGCAACCGTCACTATCTGTAATTCCAAGACCCGCGATCTGGGCCACCATACCCGCCAGGCAGATATTCTGGTGGTGGCCACCGGCAAGCGCAACATCGTCACCGCCGACATGGTCAAGCCCGGCGCCGTCGTCATCGATGTCGGCATGAACCGCGACGATAACGGCAAGTTGTGCGGCGATGTGGATTTCGCCAATGCAAAGGAAGTCGCCGGTTACATCACCCCCGTGCCTGGCGGCGTGGGGCCGATGACCATCACCATGTTGCTGGTCAACACTATTGAAGCTGCTGAAAGAACCTGAGTTCCCATGACCACTACGACAGATACCACGATCACTCCCGACAACAATCCGCTGCTGGACTTTTCCGGCCTGGCGCGCTTCGACGCGATCAAGCCCGAACATGTCACGCCCGCCATCGACGTCCTGCTGGCCAAGGCCGGCAAGCTGGTCACCGAGCTGGAAGCGCCCATGGCCCAGGTCACCTGGGCCAATTTCGTCGAGCCGCTGGAAAACGCCACGGAGCAACTGGGCCGTGCCTGGAGCATCGTCGGCCATCTGAATTCGGTGGTCGACACCCCGGAACTGCGCGCCACCTACAACGAAAACCAGCCTCGCCTGGTCGAGTTCTGGACCGCGCTGGGCCAGAACCTGGCTCTGTTCGAAAAATACAAGGCCGTGCAAACCGGCCCGGAATACGCCGGTCTGTCGGCCGCGCGCAAGAAAGTCATCGACAACGCCGTGCGCGACTTCCGCCTGTCGGGCGCCGAGCTGCCTGACGACCAAAAGGAGCGTTTCGCCGAGATCCAGGAAAAATCGGCCGCGCTGACCACCCGCTTCTCGGAAAACATCCTCGACGCCACCAACGACTTCGGCCTGTTCGTCGAGAACGAATCCGAGCTGGCCGGCCTGCCGGACGACGTCAAGCAAGCCGCGCGCGCCGCCGCCGAAAAAGACGGTACGCCGGGCTTCAAATTCACCCTGCACTTCCCGTCCTACTTCCCCATCCTGCAATACGCGCACAGCCGCAGCCTGCGCGAGCAGATCTACCGCGCCAACGCCACCAAGGCGTCGGAGCTCGGCGCCAAGCCGGAATGGGACAACACCGCCAACATGCAGGAAATCCTGCAATTGCGTCACGAAGAAGCCGTGATGCTGGGCTTCAAGAATTTCGCCGAATTGTCGCTGGTGCCGAAAATGGCGCAATCGCCGCAAGAAGTCATCGGCTTCCTCGAAGACCTGGGCCGCCGCGCGCGCTCCTACGGCGAGAAGGACTGGGCCGAACTGCGCGCCTTCGCGCACGACGAGCTCGGCCTCGACACGGTTGAAGCCTGGGACATGACCTACGCCGCCGAAAAGCTGCGCGAACAGCGCTACGCCTTCTCCGAACAGGAACTGAAGCAATACTTCCCGGAACCGAAGGTCGTCGAAGGCCTGTTCCAGGTCATCCAGCGCCTGTTCAACGTCAACATCAAACCCGACAGCGCGCCGGTCTGGCATCCCGACGTCAAGTTCTTCCGCATCGAGCGCGACGGCAAGCTGGTCGGCCAGTTCTACCTCGACCTGTACGCCCGCAACGGCAAGCGCGGCGGCGCCTGGATGGACGACGCACGCGCGCGCCGCATGACCGCCAACGGCGTGCAGACGCCGATCGCTTACCTGGTCTGCAACTTCACCGAACCGATGACGGTAGACGGCGTGAAGAAGCCGGCGCTGTTCACGCATGATGAAGTGATCACGCTGTTCCACGAATCCGGCCACGGCCTGCACCACATGCTCACGCAAGTCGACGAAGTCGGCGTGTCCGGCATCTCGGGCGTGGAATGGGATGCGGTCGAACTGCCCTCGCAGTTCATGGAAAACTTCTGCTGGGAATGGGACGTACTGCAACACATGACCGCCCACGCCGACACCGGCGCGCCGTTGCCGCGCGAACTGTTCGACAAGATGATCGCGGCCAAAAACTTCCAGTCCGGTTTGCAGATGCTGCGCCAGGTCGAATTCTCGCTGTTCGACATGCACATCCACTACGACTACGACGCTTCCGGCAAGGACAGCGTGCAATCCGTGCTGAACGCCGTGCGCGACAAGTTTGCCGTGATCCGTCCGCCGGAATTCAACCGCTTCCAGCACTCGTTCAGCCACATTTTTGCAGGCGGCTACGCGGCCGGCTATTACAGCTACAAGTGGGCGGAAGTCTTGTCCGCCGACGCCTACAGCGCGTTCGAAGAAGCCGCGGCCAAGGGCGACAACGTGGTCTCGATCGAAACCGGCTTGCGCTTCCAGAAGGAAATCCTGGCGGTCGGCGGTTCGCGTCCGGCGATTGAATCGTTCAAGGCCTTCCGCGGGCGTGAGCCGAGCATTGACGCCTTGCTGCGCCATAGCGGCATGGCGGCTTGATCAGGTAATTGCACGAAAATCTCCCGTCGTCCCAGCGCACGCTGGGACCCAGTGTCGTAACCGCAGTCAATACGCCGCTGGGTCCTGACTTTCGTCAGGACGACGGAGACGGCTTAATTCGCTCTTCAGGTTTTCCTCCTCCCTGGATATGTCTATACTTCGTCCATGACCCGCATCGATTTCCACAGCAACGTCCCCAACAAACTCGCCTACGCCTGCCGCCTGGTGCGCAAGGCGCGCGCCGCGCAATGCAAGATCGTGCTGCTCGGCAAGGATCGCAACGAACTGGCCCAGCTCGATCAGCTGCTGTGGTCGTTCTCGGAACAGGATTTCCTGCCGCACGTGCGCGCCGGCGATCCGCTGGCGGCGCAAACGCCGGTAATCCTGACCGACAGCGAAGCCGTGGAGTTGCCGCATCATCACGTGCTGATCAATCTGTCGGGCAACACGCCGGAGCATTTCGCCCGTTTCGAGCGCATGTTCGAGATCATTTCGTCCGATGAAGCCGACAAGGCTGCCGGGCGCGATCGTTACCGCTTCTACAAGGAACGCGGATATCCCTTGAGCCACTTCGTCGCGGATTGAGGCGTAACGCCATGAGCCAATCCTCCGACAACAGCATCCCTCTCCTGACCGAAGTCATCGCCACGCCGGCTGTGCCGGACACACCGGCGCCGGGTACGCTGTACCGGGAAGATACGTCCATGCAGCCGCATCAGCCGCATAACGACGGCCGGCAACAAGCGCCCGACTACCATCAGCACTATCAGCCCGACCAGCAAGTCTTTCAGCCGCTCCATCAACCCCAGTATCAACCGCTGTATCAGCCGACATACGATGCGCCGCCCGTGCCGGTGCAGGTCAGCCCGCCGTTGCCCGCCGTCGCGCCGGTTCCTGCGGAAGAGCAGCTCCGGCAAATCCGCCAGGAAATCCAGGACAACGTCATGCAAAAGATGCTCGGCCAGATCGACAACGTCCTGCACCAACATTTGCAGGACCACCTGGCCGTCATCCTGGACAACATGGCCGACATCCTGAAGACCCGCGTACGCGCCAGCCTGGAACAGGCGCTGACGGAAAGCGTCACGCAGGCGCTGGCCGAGGAAATGGCCAAGTTCGAAAATCCAAAATATTAAGCTTTTCGTAAAATTATTTTCTTTTTTGAATACATGAAGCCTTTTTCTATTTAAAAATAGAAATACAGGCACGCCGATTGCTTACCTAAAAAACCGATTACTTCTTACAATTTCACCCATTGAATAGGAGAATGTGATGAAAGTCATCGTATTGGGAGCAGGCATCATCGGCACCGCGTCCGCGTGGTTTTTGAAGCGTGAAGGTTACGACGTTACCGTCATCGATCGCCAACCCGGCGCGGCGCAGGAAACCAGTTTCGCCAACGGCTGCCAGATCTCCGTCTCGCACGCCGAGCCGTGGGCCAATCCTTCCGCTCCGCTCAAAGTCCTGAAATGGCTGGGCAAGGAAGACGCCCCGCTGCTGTATCGCTTCCGTCCCGAATGGCTGCAATGGAAATGGGCCGTCAACTTCCTGCGCGAATGCACGCCGGCGCGCACCGACGCCAACATCCGCCAGATCGTCGCGCTGTGCGAATACAGCCGCCAGACATTGGTGGCCCTGCGCGCCGAAACCAATATCCAGTACGACCACCTGACCCGCGGCATCCTGCATTTCTATACCGATGCCAAAGAATTCGAGTTGTCGCTGCCCGCGGCCAAGCTGATGCGCGACCTCGGTTGCCAGCGCGACTCCATCAGCGCAGACGAAGTCGTCAAGATCGAACCGGCGCTGGCCGGCATCCGCGACAAGATCGTCGGCGGCGACTTTACCGCCAGCGATGAATCGGGCGACGTCTACAAGCTCACCACCGGCCTGGCGCAAAAGGCGGAAGACGCCGGCGTCGACTTCCAGTTCAACACCACCATCACGCGCCTGCTGACCGAAGGCACCGGCGCCGCCGCCAGGATCACCGGCGTGGAAGTCATCGACGGCGCCGGCCGCCACAAGACCTTGCGCGCCGACAAGTTCGTCGTCGCCATGGGCAGTTTCTCGGAGCCGCTGCTGCGTCCGCTGGGCATCAACCTGCTGCTGTACCCGGGCAAGGGCTATTCGGCCACCTACAAGGTCACCAATCCGGATGCGGCGCCGACCGTGTCGCTGACCGACGACGGTTACAAGCTGGTCGTTTCGCGCCTGGGCGACCGCCTGCGCGTAGCCGGCACCTGCGAGTTGAACGGCTACACCCGCGAATTGAACAACACCCGCTGCGACGCCATCACGCGCCGCACACGCGAGCTGTTCCCCGACGGTTGCGATTACGACAATCCGGTGTACTGGACCGGCCTGCGCCCGCTGACGCCGTCCAACATCCCTTACGTCGGCAAGACCAAGTTCAGCAACCTGTTCCTCAATACCGGTCACGGCACGCTGGGCTGGACCATGGGTTGCGGTTCGGGTCGCGCCATCGCGGAAATCATTGCCGGCCGTCAACCTGAAATCGACTTCGGCTTTACCGGCATGCCGCGCAGCGCGCCGGGCAAGCTGGCTGCGCAGCCTGCATAAACGCATTCAGACTGCTTACCGATGAAGACCGGGTCCCGCCACCAGCGGGCCCGGTCTTTGTTTTTTACACTTCTTCATTGATCAGCCGCAAGGTCTCCAAAATCGCCTTGGTGTAGAATCAGGCCCATCCCTTGCGACGAAATCGTCGCATCTCCGGAATATATTCAGCTACACCAGCGTTGATATTGCGCCCGAGGCGCTTATCTATGCGAGATGGCAGCGCGTTGCAGCCATCATCATGAGGACATTGCAATGAAGTGGGTCGTTGTCGGCATTTATCTTTTTTCCATCTTTTTCATCCATTTCCGCGGAAAGGTGAGACTGCCGTTTTTCCGGCAATTCTTCGACCATTCCTCGATCATGGCGCCGATCAATCTGTTCATGTACGCCTTCTCGCGCGTGCCGGCGGTGCCCTATCCGGCCGTCAAGGATTTCCCCAACCTGCACCTGCTTGACGACAACTGGGAAACCATCAAGGCCGAGGCCGTCAACCTGCAAAACATCTCCAAGATCAAGGCCGCGGAAAAGAACGACGACGCCGGCTTCAACTCCTTCTTCAAGGCCGGCTGGAAGCGCTTCTACCTGAAATGGTACGACGCCAGCCATCCCTCGGCCGAACAGTTCTGCCCCAAGACCGTCGAAATCCTGCGCAACATTCCTTGCGTCAAGGCCGCGATGTTCGCCGAACTGGCGCCGGGCGGCACGCTCAATCCGCACCGCGATCCCTACGCCGGCTCGCTGCGCTATCACCTGGGCCTGGTCACGCCCAACGACGACCGCTGCTTCATCGAAGTCGACGGCCAGCGCTACAGCTGGCGCGACGGCAAGAGCGTGGTGTTCGACGAAACCTTCATTCACTGGGCGCAAAACGGCGCCGACACCAATCGCATCATCCTGTTCTGCGACGTCGAGCGTCCCTTGCGTTATCGCTGGGCGCAAACCATCAACAAGTGGCTCGGCAAGACCATGATGACCGCCGCCAGCTCGCCGAACGAAACCGGCGACCAGACCGGCCGCATCAACAAGCTGTTCCGCTTCGTCTGGATTGCCGGTCAATACCGCCGCAAGTTCAAGAACTGGAATCGCAATGCCTATCGCGCGACCAAGTTCGGTCTCATCGTCGCCGTGGCGCTCGCCATCATTTATCTGTAATTCCCGCCCTGCCGACGCGCCGTCAGCGACACGGCGCGTCTCCCTTCCTGCACGTTCCCGCACCTTGAAAAAAGGAATCGCATCCCGCCGGCTGATGCACTGCAACAGTACGCATGCACGTTGCCGGCAGCAACGGCCGAAATGCGTAAATAGTTTCTGCCGGCACACTCATTGCCCGTCGTCGGCACGGACACGCATCCGCATGCTTCGCGCAAATGGTATAAATCCAGCCTGGAAATTTCACCTCGACAACATCTCACGCGAGACGCCGAGTACCATGCCGGCGCGGATAAGGCGGCGCTCACGGCAGCAACATTTCCACTCGGAAATGAAAGAAAAATTTTCCTGACGATTTGTGTTAACTCAATAGCTGTTCTGTAAAGCTGAGTGTAGAATCCCGAGATTCCCGGCTTGATTCATGGCTTGATTCTTGCGTAATGTCCTTATGCATTCTATGAATGGTAAAGCCAATGAGAATGCGTTGAACGTGTTCCAACGAGTACCCACTAGACATAGAACAATGTGCTCACGCAGGAGTCGACATCCGGATGATGAAACTGCTTCTAAAGAACCTGGTAGATATCACGGCGCAACGTGAAAACACGCGCCTTGCCGGCTCCGTCATCACGGCCCTCCATCAGCTGACCAACGTCCGCCAGATCCGCGTGCACGACATTTTTTCCCTGCGCGAAGAATTGTTCGTTCAGGAAAAAATGTTCCTCGACGAAGGCCGCCTGAGGACCATCGCCGAACACACCGACGACGATCCCAAAGAACCGCTGAGCAACTTTCCCGCCATCGCGGATTGCATGCGCCAGCACAAGAACGAACACTACGAAATCACCCCCGACGGCACGCACGTGCTATGGCTGCCGGTGTGGTTGCACGGCAAGGTCAACACCTGCATCGAAATCCGTCACCCGCATGCCTACGACGCTGCCATGCGCGAACTGATCGACGGCGTCTTCGCGATTTACTGCAACTATCAGAGCCTGCTCGATTACAGCGAGCGCGACGCCCTCACCGGCCTGTTCAACCGCAAGACCTTCGACGAACAGTTCTCGCGCCACGCCTTCGCCATCGCGCCGCATGAGGCGCACTCGGTGGACAACAACGAACGCCGCCATTCGGGCGACGCCAAATCGCACTGGCTGGCGGTCGTCGACATCGACCACTTCAAGCAGGTCAACGACCAGTACGGCCACCTCTACGGCGACGAAGTGCTGATCCTGGTCGCCAACATCCTGCGCACTTCGTTCCGTTCGCATGATCGCATCTTCCGCTTCGGCGGCGAAGAGTTCGTCATCCTGCTGCGTTCGACCACGCTCGACGATGCGCGCAAGATTTTCGACCGCTTCCGTCAGCACGTGCAGGACTATGATTTTCCGCAAGTCGGCAACGTCACCGTCAGCCTCGGCTTCGTCGGCATCTCGCACGAAACACCGGTGGTCATCCTCGGCCATGCCGATCAGGCCCTGTATCACGCCAAGGAAAACGGCCGCAACCGCATCTGCTACTACGAAGAACTGGTGACTTCCGGCGTGCTCAGCCCGGAAATTTCCACCAACGACATCGTTGAATTCTTCTAAAACACTGACTTCATTTTTGATTTATGAAAGACCGTCGCCAGGTCATGCATCTGCTGCATAACCTGTGCAAAACCATGCCGTAAAAGCATGGGACATCCCTTGCACAGTTCCGTAAGATTCTTTCGTGCCATAACCACAACGCAAAACGATTGGCACGCAAGTCGCCGTTGCGCGCACTATCCAGCGCGACGGCGGGACCATCCAATGATCTTACGATTGCTCAGGAGACCTTCATGCAACATCAGAAGCTGAAACAACTCGGTGGCGTACTGCTGCTGTCCGCCGCCATGTCGCTGTCCGCACAGGCGCAAGAAAAGAAAGCCAACGTCGTCGTCATCGGCACCGGCGGCACCATTGCCGGCGCCGGCGCCTCGAGCGTCAATACCGCGGCCTATCAATCCGCAGTCGTCCCGGTCGACAAGATCATCGCCGCCGTCCCTGAAATCGCGAAGATAGCCAACGTGCGCGGTGAACAGATATTCCAGATCGGCAGCGAAAGCTTCAACGACGAGCGCCTGCTGAAACTCGGCAAGCGCGTCTCCGAACTGCTCAAGCAGAATGACGTCGACGGCATCGTCATCACCCACGGCACCGACACCATCGAAGAAACCGCCTATTTCCTCAACCTGACCCTCAAGAGCAGCAAACCCGTCGTGGTGGTCGGCTCCATGCGTCCCGGCACGGCGCTGGGCGCGGACGGCGCGCTGAACCTGTACGACGCGGTGCTGGTCGCCGCCAGCAAGGATGCGGCGGGCAAGGGCACGCTGGTGGTCATGAACGACGAGATCCATTCCGGCCGCGACGTCACCAAGAGCAACTCGTTCAAGGTCGAAACCTTCCGCTCGCCATACGGCCCGCTGGGCTACGTGGTCGAAGGCAAGCTGATGTTCTACCGTTTGCCGGCGCGTCCGCACACCACGCAGACCGAGTTCGACATCGACAAGATCAACAGCCTGCCGCGCGTGGACGTGGTCTACAACTACGGCAACGTCAGCCGCGCCGCGTATGACGCCTTCGTCACCGCCGGCGCCAAGGCCATCATCCACGACGGCACCGGCAACGGCAGCGTCGCCGAACAGATCGTCCCGGTCCTGCAGGAAGTGCGCAGCAAGGGCCTGCAAGTGGTCCGCGCAACACGCACCGGCAGCGGCGTCGTGATCCGCAACGGCGAACAGAACGACGACAAGTTCGACTGGGTGGTCACCGACGACCAGAACGCCCAGAAAGCCCGCATCCTGACCGCGCTGGCGCTGACCAAGACCAACGACAGCAAGGAACTGCAAAAGATCTTGTGGAAGTATTGATCGCAGGTAGTCGTAACGAATTTACTGTGTGACCTCTGGAGCGTTTCAACAATCTCTGTAGTTCATTTCTGCAGCAGTAAATAAAAAGCCGTTCAGTGCAAACTGAACGGCTTTTTTCTTTCTCTCGGCTGAAGCGCGATGTTTATTTCGACGTCATGCGCCGGCGCAGATAAGCGATCACGCCCGGCAGAATCGACAACACCACGATCGCCAGGATCAGCAGGCTGAGATTCTGCTTCACCACCGGCAGATTGCCGAAGAAATAACCCGCATACGAGAAGCTCGCCACCCACAGGATGCCGCCGATCACGTTGTAGGCGAAGAAGCGCGGGTAGGTCATGGCGCCGACGCCGGCGACGAACGGCGCGAAGGTGCGCACGATGGGTGCGAAGCGCGCGATGATCACGGTCTTGCCGCCGTGGCGCTCGTAGAAGGCATGGGTTTTATCCAGATATTCGCGCTTGAAAATCCTTGAGTTCGGATTGTCGAACACCTTCAGGCCGATGGCCTTGCCGATCTGATAGTTCACGCTGTCGCCAAGGATGGCGGCGACGATCAGCGTCAGCACCATCAGGTGGATGTCGAACGCGCCGGTGGCGGCAATCGCACCGGTGACGAAGAGCATCGAATCGCCCGGCAGGATGGGCGTCACCACCAGACCGGTTTCCGCAAAGATGATCAGGAACAGGATCAGGAACAGCCACGGACCGTAGGAAACGGCCATGTCGGCCAGGTGCCGATCGATGTGAACGATGAAGTCAACCAGAAACAGAAGAAAATCCATGGAGCCCGCCAGAAAGAGGAACAAGGGAAAACGCGCATTGTATCAATAGCCGCGTTTCCGCCCTGCAATCCGGCGCCGGAAATGATGCCGAAGAACAGATGCGTCCATCCGCCATCACGGCGCAAACTGTTTATACAATTTATCGGCGATATCGAACAAGGCATCGTTGGCCTTGGCGCTGGAGATATTGGTCACGACCACCATGGCGAAATCCTTCCCGGGGCTGAACCAGACATGCGCCAGGTTCTTCTGGTTGGAACCGCCGTGGAAAACCAGCGGCTGCGGCGACCAGTCGGTCGTCACGACCACCCAGCCCAGCCCGTACTTGCCGCTGGACGGCGTTCCCGGCGCCGGGTTTTTCGCCGACGGCATGTCGACGACCGCCGTATGCAGGAGCTTCAGCGTTTCCGGCTTCAGCAAGGCGGGACCGCGCTTGCCTTCGCCGGCATTCCAGCCGGCCCAGCGCGCGAAGTCGAGCACCGACATATGCGCCAGGCCGGCCGGGCCGATGATCTGCGGATTGTCGTCGCCCGGCCCCGCCATGAAGGCCTTGATCTTGCCGTCGTCGAGGATGCCATGCCCGAGCGCCGCGTCGATGCGTCCCAAGGTGGCTTGCGAGCCGAGTCCGGCGGTTTTCAGTTCCAGCGGATCGAAGATCCATTCGCGGATCAGTTCTTCCCAGCTCTTTTTGGCGACGCGCTCGATCATCGCGCCGGCCACGGTGTAACCCATGTTGGAATAGGCGAAGCGCTGTCCCGGCGGCGCCTGCAGCGGCTTGCCCATCCATTGCTCCAGCAGCCAGTAGCGCAGGTCGTCGAGGTTGCCCTCTTCAAACGTCGACTTGGCCAGCAACTCGACGAACTCCGCATTGTCGGCCGGAATGCCGGAGGTATGCGACAACAGCTGGCTGATCGTGATGCTGCGGAAACCCGCATCCATTTGCGGCGCCAGTTCGGGAAAAACCTCGCCGACGGTCGTCGCCCACGTCATGTCGCCGCGATCGACCAGCATGCCGGCCAGCGTCGCCGTGAATGCCTTGGTGTCGGAACCGATATGAAAACGGTCATTCACCGTCACCGCGATGCCGGAGCCGAACTTGCGCTCGCCCACCGCGCCGGCGCTGACGATCTTGCCGTCCCTGACCACGGCTGCGGCCACGGCAGGCAAGCGATATTGCTCCAGATACGGTTTCAGCATCTCGTCCAGCGACGTCTGTGCGTAGGCCAAAGAAGGTGCTGCAGCGGTAACCGCGACGACAGATAAAAGAGCCGTGCGGCCGATGAGCTTGCGCAGGCTGCCCTTGTTGAATAAAGACATGAAACTCCCTGAATGATGTAGCGATATTTTTTACCGAGAGGGTACACGATCCGGGGCATCGGTGTCTTGCCGCAACCGCGCTTCGGGACCGCACACGTGGAGTCTGCATACCGTGTCAGCCCGTCATTACAAGCGCCTACACAAACTTACGCTTCTTTACCGCTCCTGGCTATCAACGTCCGTCACACCCGGTCGATATAGCAATTATCTGCATACAGGGAGATGCGCCATGAGCGAATTTGATCTGATCGTCCATGGCGGCTTCGGCGTCGTGAGCATTGCGCTCGCGGCATTGGCGACGGCGCCTGTAGCCGTCATGTGGGGATAGGGGAAGTGAAGGAGATGAACATGCGACTCAAAATGATCGCGGGGCTGAGCGCCGCATTTTTATTCTTGCTGATGGCCTTCGCCACGCATTACAAGATTCGCCTGGAACAGCTGGAACAAAGCACCGGCATCCTGGAACTGTTGGCTGCGGCGATCCCGTTGCTGAGTCTCTTGCTGGCAAGCTGCTTCAGTCGCAAGCCTGCACCGCAAGACAAGCGTCAAACTAAGCATCAGGCAAACCGTCGCCGGCCAGGATCATCTGCGCGGCGCTGAGCAGGTCGCCCGACAGGCCGGCGCGCGCCTGCTCCGGCGACTTGTCCTGCAAGCCCTTGAGCAGCGCCGCATGGTGCACCAGCGCCGGCGCTTCCGACAGGCGGCGCGAACCGGCGCGCAGGTCGAGGTTGATCACCGGCCCGACCTGCAGCCACAGGCTTTCGATCAGGCCGACCAGCGTCGCCATGCCTGATCCTTCATAGGCGGCGAAGTGCAGTTGCTTGTTGAGGCGGATGATGAGGTCGACGTTGGGTTTCTTGCGATGCATCTCGACGCACAGCGTGTCGTGCAGGTCCGAGACTTGCCGCAAGCCTTCGGCGGAAATGTTCTGCGCCGCGTGCTCGACCGCCAGGCCTTCCAGCGCCAGGCGGATCTTCAGCAGCTCGCGGAATTTGTCCTTGGTCATCAGCGGCACGCGCACGGCGCGATTGGGCAGGATTTCCAGCGCCCCTTCCGCCGCCAGTTGGCGAATCGCTTCGCGCACCGGCATCTGACTGGTGCCCAAGGCCTCCGACAGACTCTTCAAGGTCAGTTTTTGACCGGGGCGGACTTGCCCTGCCAGCAGCAGCTCGCGCAAATCCTCGTACACGCGCTGCGACAGCGTGGCGTGGGTGATTTTGCGCATTTGCGAAAGGTCCGCAAGTATCGTGTGTTCCATGTCCCCGGTTTCTCGCTTGAAACCATTTCATCCGTGCCGATGAAATGCATCTGTTATTCAAAATTGTCGCGGATTATAGCAGTCGCGCTTTTCCGCCCTGCCTGCCGAATGCAGCGCCGCACTTCCCTTTGCGGCGATTTCCCATGCGACTTTCCCCCTTTTTCTGGCGCACCGGCATGACGTCGGGCAACATTCCTTGCCGCTGCATCGCCGGTTGACACACCTTGATTCTATCGAATACATTTGATCACATGTCAAATAAATGACATAAAAAAGAGGCTGTTGCAAAAAACACGGACGGAGACAAGCCGGCTTGTTCAAGCCGGACCGACCTTTCCTCTTCTGCAAACAAGCACTCACTCATATAAGAAAACAAGCCGCTGCAAATGGCGGCTTCCATCGAGACACCCGGCTCGCGCCGGACCATTAGGAGGTTTGCACCATGGAGCAAGACGATAACAAAGTGAACAGCCGGATCCTGTCGCCTGGCCGCCGCACCATTCTGAAAACAGGCGCGGTCGCCGCCGCTGCTTCGGCGCTGGGCTTCCCCGCCATCGTCAAGGCGCAGTCGGACAAAATCATCATCGGCCACCTGACCCCGCGCACCGGCTTTCTCGGTCCCTTGGGCGAATACGCCGTCATGAGCATCACGCTGGCGGTGGAAGAACAGAACAAGGCCGGCGGCCTGCTGGGCCGACAGCTCACCCTGATTTCGGAAGACTCGGTCAATCCGCCGACCGCTTCCTCCAAGGCGCAGCGCCTGCTGGAACGCGACGGCGCCGCCGTGCTGATCGGCGAGATCTCGTCCGCTTCGGCGCTGGGCATCGCGCAAGTCGCGCAGCGCAACAAGAAGCTCTTCATGAACACCGGCTGCAACTCCGACGAGCTGCGCGGCAAGAGCTGCAACAAGTTCATGTTCCACATCGAGGCCGCCAACTCGACCTACGTCAAGGCCTGCGGCCGTTCGCTGCTGCACGACAACCTGATCAAGGGCAAGAAGCTGTACGCGCTGTCGGCCGACTATGCCTTCGGCCACGACCTGCTGCGCGCCGCCAAATCCTTCGTCTCCGCCAACGGCGGCACAATCGCCAATGACGAGCTGGTGCCGACCGATGCCACCGACTTCAGTCCTTACCTGCTGAAGATCCGCCAGGCCAAACCTGACCTGGTCATCTCCAACCTGGCCGGCAACCAGATCACCAACTTCATCAAGCAATATTCGGAGTTCGGCCTGCCCTTCCCGATCGCCGGTTTCGGCTTCGACACCGCCGTCGCATGGGGCGCAGGCGCCGACAATTTCGCCGGCACCTGGCCGACCACCTGGCACCACGACGTCAACGCGCCGTCGGCCAAGGCCTTCGTCGCCGCCTTCATCAAGAAATTCGGCAAACCGCCGGAGAACCAGGCCTGGGGCGAATACGTCGCCTTCCGCTCCATCGTGCAAGCCGTCACTGAAACCAAGTCGCTCGACACCGCCAGGCTGATCGAGTACTTCGAAAAGGGCGCGCCCATCGATGCGCTGAAGGCGCGCAAGGGCACTTATCGCGCGTGGGATCACCAGTTGCTGCAAGAGATGTACACCGTCACGCCCAAGCCGAAGGCGCAGATCAAGGACAAGTGGGACTTCATGTTGCTGGGGGCATCGGTGCCGGGGCCGAACGAGTCGCTGGAGGTATTGGCGCCGACCATGCAAGAGAACGCCTGCACCTATACCTGAGCCTTCATCCATGCTCCGTCGCTCCAGCGAACGCTGGAGCCCAGCGTCGTTTCGGTCGTCATCCGTCGGTGCAACGACACTGGGTCCCAGCGTTCGCCGGGACGACGGCGAATGATCGAGCGTCTCCGTTTTTTCCTGTCCTCCACTCCGGAGCAGCAATGCAAATCGTTTTCCTGTTGGAACAAATCCTCAACGGCATTCTCGTCGGCGGGTACTACCTGCTGATCGCGCTCGGGCTGTCGCTGATTTTCAGTCTCGGCGGCGTGGTCAACCTGGCGCACGGCGCCTTCTATGCCATCGGCGCCTACCTCGCGGTGGAAATCACCAAATACCTCGGCTTCGGCGGCGCATTGATTCTGTCCCCTTTGCTGGTGGCGCTGATCGGCATCCTGTTCGAGCGCTTCCTGCTGCGCAGATTTTATTCGGCCGATCCCATCCTCGGCCTGCTGCTGACCTTCGGCCTGGCGATGGTGGCGGAACAGGTCATCCGCATCTTCTGGGGCGCGTCGCCGCTGCCGGCGTCGATCCCGCCGGCCTTCAAGGGCCAGGTCATGGTCGGCGATTTCATGTATTCCAAATACCGCCTGCTGATGCTGGTCGCCGTCATCGCCGCACTGACGCTGATCTGGCTACTGCTCAACAAGACCTCGTTCGGCCGCGTGGTGCGCGCCGGCGTGCAAAAGCCCGACATGGTGGCGGTGCTCGGCATCAAGCTGCAACCCTACATGACCGCCATCGTGATGCTGGGCGTCGGTCTCGCCGCGCTGGCCGGCGTGCTGTTCGCGCCGATCTCCGGCGTGCATCCGGCCATGGGCGCGGAAATCATGACCGCCGCTTTCGTGGTGGTGGTGATCGGCGGACTCGGCAGTTTCTGGGGCGTGGTGCTGGCGGCCTTGCTGGTGGGCGTGGTGCGCGGCATCACGATCCAGTTCTATGCCCCGGCCGGCGAGGCATCGATGTATCTGCTGATGCTGCTGGTATTGATCTTCCGTCCGCGCGGCCTGCTCGGCGAACGCATCGAACGTTTTGAATGAGAGCGGCTGAAAAAAGCCGCTGGCGGCGTTACGCCGCCTTGCCGTACCTCCGTACTGTCTGCGTCGGCGTGCCTTGCCAGCGCCATTTTTCAGCCACTCTAAGGTGCCTGTAAGTATGTATAACAAATATCAATCCCTGTGGATCGGCGCGCTGGCGCTGATCATCGTCCCCATCCTGCTGCAACTGCTGGGCCTGACCGCCAGTTCGTCCACCGACGTCGTCATCTACGCCATCGCCGCCATGGGCCTGAACCTGCTGGTCGGCTACACCGGCCTGACCTCGTTCGGCCACGGCGCGTGGTTCGGCGTGGGCGCGTATGCCGCCGCGCTGTCGCAGAAATACTGGTTCCCCGGCCAGATCGTCGCGCCGATGCTGTTCACGATCGTGTTCATCGCAGCATCGGCGGCGATCGTCGGCTTCCTGATCCTGCGCCGGCGCGGCGTGTATTTCTCGCTGCTGACGCTGGCCTTGTCGGCGCTGACGTTTGCGATCGCCTTCCGCTGGACCGACTTCACCGGCGGCGAATCGGGACTCGGCAATGTCGTGCGTCCGGTGGTGGCAGGCGTCGATCTGGATCAGGCTATTCCTTTCCTGGTATTCGTCAGCGCGATTGCCTTGATAGTGCTGTTCGTCCTGCAGCGCGTGATCCGCTCGCCGTTCGGCCACGCCATCGTGGCGATCCGCGAAAACGAACAACGCGCGCGCTTCCAGGGTTACAGCACCATCGTCTACAAGCTGATCATGTTCATCCTGTCGGCCGGCGTGACCGGCCTGGCGGGCGCCTTGCTGGCTTTCCATCACCGCTTCGCCTCGGCGGAGCCGACCTCGGTCGCGTTCTCCGGCGAGCTGCTGGCGATGGTGGTGATCGGCGGCATGCGCAGCTTCCTCGGCCCGGCCTTGGGTGCGCTGTTCTACATCCTGTTCCGAGAATGCCTGTCGATCTGGACCGAGAATTGGCTGCTGTGGTTCGGCCTCGCCTTCGTCGGTTTCATCCTGTTTTCGCCGACCGGCCTGGTGGGCATCTGGCAACAGATCAAACGCCGGCTGCGTCCGCCGGCCGAAGTCGGCGCCGCCATGAGCCAGCGCCAGATCGTCGACGGTTTGCCTTTGCCCGCGTTCCTGCAACCACCGCGGCAGGATGGATTGGTGTTGGAAGCCAAGGACATCGATATCCGCTTCGGCGGCATCCAGGCGGTCAAGAGCGCGCAGATCAATCTGCATGCCGGCGAGATCCACGCGTTGATCGGCCCCAATGGCGCGGGCAAGACCACGACCTTCAATCTGATCTCCGGCATGTTCATCCCGAACCACGGCACGGTGAAGCTGAACGGCGAAGAAATCCAGGGCCTGACGCCGGGACATATCTGCCAGCGCGGCCTCGCACGCTCATTCCAGATCACCAATCTGTTCAAGGGCCTGAGCATCTACGAAAACCTGCGGCTGTCGCTGCAGGCGCGCCACGCTTCGCGCTTCAACATGTGGAAGGACATCGACAGCTATCCCGAGATCCACGCCGAGACCGACGAGCTGATGCGCTTCCTCGGCCTCAAGGGCATCGACGACATCGAAGGCGGCGCCTTGTCCTATGGCGGACAGCGCCTGGTCGACCTAGGCATCGCGCTGGGATCGAAACCGCACGTGCTGCTGATGGACGAGCCGCTTGCAGGTCTCGCCGCCGCCGAGCGCGAGCGCGTGTCGCGGCTGGTGAAAATCATCGCCGACAATATCCCGGTGCTGATCGTCGAACACGACATCGACCGCGTGCTCGGCTTCTCGCATCAGGTCACGGTGATGAACCAGGGCAGCGTGCTGATGTCCGGCACGCCCGACGAAGCGCGCGCGGATCAACGCGTGCAGGAAATCTACACCGGCACCGGGACGCCGCCGGTCACCGGCCGCGTCGCCGGCGATGCGCAGGAGCGTCCGCAACTGCTGTCCTTCGACAAGGTCAACGCCTTCTACGGCAAGAGCCATATCCTCAACGACGCCACGCTGGAAGTGCGCGAAGGCGAGATCGTGGCCCTGCTCGGCCGCAACGGCGCCGGCAAGTCGACCTTGCTGAAAGCGCTGACCGGTTTGCTGAAACCGGCCTCGGGCGCCATCCGCTACAACGGCAAGGACATCGCCGGCCTGAGCGCTCCCGACATCGCGCGTCTGGGCATCGGCTACGTGCCGCAAGGACGCGGCCTGTTTGCCGGCATGACCGTAGCTGAAAATCTTTCGCTGGGTCGCCTCGCGCGCAAGACTGACAGCAGCAACGGCATCGCCTGGAGCGAAGAAAAAATCCTGCATTATTTCCCGCGCCTGAAAGAACGCCTGCACACGCCGGCCGACTTCCTCTCCGGTGGCGAGCAGCAGATGGTGGCGGTGGCGCGGGCCTTGTCGGGCAACGTCCGGCTGCTGTTGCTGGACGAACCCTTCGAAGGCCTCGCGCCGGCGGTGGTGCAAGAGCTGTTCACCGTCTTCGATCAACTGCGCAAGGAAGTCTCCATCGTCATCGTCGAGCACAACCTGGATCTGGTGCTGGCGCTGGCCGACCGCGTGTTCGCACTGGAACGCGGCGCGGTCTTCCACACCGGCCCGGCCGAACCGCTGCTGACCGACCTGAGCTATCGCAAACAGATTCTCTGGCTGTAATTTCCATTCTCACGCAAGCAACAAGGACCACACATGAACACCAGTTTGAAAGATCAACGCGTCGTCGTCACCGCAGGCGCACAAGGCATCGGCCTGGCCATTACCGCATCGTTCGTGGCGGCGGGCGCGCAGGTCCACATCTGCGACGTCAGCGACGACTTCCTCGACAACGCGCGCAAGCAGTTCGCCGGCGCGCCGGTCAGCTTCAGCAAGACCGACGTCGCCAACGAAGCGCAGGTCGACGCCATGTTCGCCGAACTGGCGCAACGCTGGGACGCGCTCGACGTGCTGGTCAACAACGCCGGCATCGCCGGCCCGACCGCCAAAGTCGAAGAGACCGAACTGTCGGCGTGGGACCAGACCATCGCCGTCAACCTGACCGGCCCCTTCCTGTGCACGCGCCGGGCGGTACCGCTGCTGAAAAAAGCCGGCGGCGGTTCCATCGTCAATATCTCGTCGGCGGCCGGTCGTCTCGGCTTCCCGCTGCGCACGCCCTACTCCGCCTCCAAGTTCGGCGTCATCGGCCTGACCGAAAGCTGGGCGATGGAACTCGGCCCTTCCAACATCCGCGTCAACGCCATCCTCCCCGGCATCGTCGCCGGCGAGCGCCAGGAACGCGTGATCGCCGCCAAGGCGGCGTCCTACGGCATCGGCCACGAAGAGATGCGCGAGCGCCTGCTGTCCAAGGTTTCGATGCGCAAGATGGTCACGGCCCAGGATATCGCCAACCAGATCATCTACATCTGCTCGCCGGCGGGATCCGCCGTCAGCGGGCAAAGTTTGTCGGTCTGCGGTAATGTCGAACATCTCGGCTAACGGACCTCATCAGGAGACACCATGAACGAAAAAATCGCCGTCATCGGCGCCGGCCTGATCGGCCGCGCCTGGGCCATCGTCTTCGCCCGCGCCGGCTGCAGCGTCGCCATCTACGACGCCGTGCCGGAAGCACTCAGCGCCTGCACCAAGCTCCTGCATGACAACATCAGCGACCTCGCCCGTCACGGCCTGATCACTGAAACACCCGACACAGTGCTGGCCCGCATCACGCCGGTCAGCAACCTGGCAGAAGCGCTCAAAGGCGCGACGCTGGTGCAGGAAAACGTCAAGGAAACCGTCGAAGTCAAACGCCAGATCTTCGCCGAGATGGACAAGCTGGCCGCGCCCGACACCATTCTCACCAGCTCGACCTCGTGGATCCCGACTTCCGAGTTCTCCGAACACCTCCCCGGCCGCCACCGCATCCTGGTCGCCCATCCGGTCAACCCGCCCTATCTGGTCCCGCTGGTTGAACTCGCCCCTGCGCCATGGACATCGGAAGAAACGGTAAAGCGCGCGCACGACATCTACACTCGCGCCGGCCAGTCGCCGGTGCTGCTGAAAAAAGAAATCACCGGCTTCCTGCTCAACCGCATCCAGGGCGCCGTGCTCAACGAAGCGCTGAACCTGTACGAAAACGGCTACGCCTCGTCGGAAGATATCGACAAGGTATTGAAAGACGGTCTCGGCCTGCGCTGGTCCTTCATGGGCCCGTTCGAAACCATCGACCTCAATGCGCCGGAAGGCGTGATCGACTATGCGAAGCGCTATGGCCACACCTATCGCGACGTGGCGAAGACGCAGTTGCCGAATGAGTGGAATGCGGAGACGCTGAAAGAGATTGAAGGAGAACGACGCGAGGTGCTGCGTGCGGATCAGTTGCAAGAAAGATCGCGCTGGCGTGACAACCGCTTGATGGGATTGGTGGCGCATAAGCGGAAGCAGCCGACTTAAAAGAGAAATGCCGGTGGCGATGCCGGCAACGGCACGCCACTGGGTCCCAGCGTTCGCTGGGACGACGGACTAATTAGTTACAGAGAATGTGTAAGTGCGCGATGCCGAAGGCGAGCCACCCCGGGCAAAGCGAAGCGAGCCGGTTCGGCAGTTCCGCTTGGAGCCAGCCGGTGATGCGATGCGAAAAATGGATTAAGAAGGAAAAACTGTCTGAGCGAAGCGAGTTTTTTTCCTTCCCATTTTTTGCTTCGCAGCACCGGGCAGCCCGAAGGGCCTGGATCCCGTTGTGTTGGAGCAGTGCTCCAACCCTTTCTTTGCTTACTTTCTTTGGCGAAGCAAAGAAAGTGAGCGGCTGCCGGGCCGCCCCCGGCGAAGGGTTGATCGAAGAGAGAACAGCTTAAGCAACGTACAAACGACAAGTCGGAACAAAACGCAGAACGACGCTGGCCCCTGACTTTCGTCAGGACGACGGGAAAGTAAATAATTGCAGAGATAAAGACAAGTCCCACAAACCAACAATCACCAGGAGAACCAAATGAGCAAACCCAAAAAAGTCATCATCACCTGCGCCGTCACCGGAGCCATCCACACCCCCTCCATGTCCCCGTACCTCCCGGTGACGCCAGATGAAATCCGCGACGCAGCCCTGGGAGCAGCCGAAGCCGGCGCCGCCATCGTCCACCTGCACGCACGCGATCCGCACAACGGCAAGCCGACGCAAGACCCCAACGAATTCCGCAAATTCCTGCCACAGATCAAAGCCAGGTCCAACGTCGTCATCAACCTCACTACCGGCGGCGCCCCCACCATGGGCGTGGAAGAACGCCTGCAACCTGCATTGCAGCTCAAACCCGAAGTCGCCTCGCTCAACATGGGCTCGATGAACTTCGGCCTGTATGAAATGCTGCACCGTTTCAAGGACTTCAAATACGACTGGGAAAAGCCCTACCTCGCCGAATCCGACGACCGCATCTTCCGCAACACCTTCAAGGACATCGCCTACATCCTCGAATCGTGCAGCGCCAACCAGACCCGCTTCGAGATCGAGTGCTACGACATCGGCCATCTCTACACCGCCGCCCACTTCATCGACCGCGGCCTGATCAAGCCGCCGTTCCTGATCCAGTCGGTGTTCGGCCTGCGCGGCGGCATCGGCAACGACGTCGAAGACGTGATGCACATGAAGCGCACCGCCGACCGCCTGTTCGGCGACGACTACTTCTGGTCCGTGCTCGGCGCCGGACGCGGCCAAATCCCGATCGCCACGATGTCGGCGGCGATGGGCGGCCATACCCGCGTCGGCCTGGAAGATTCGCTGTGGGACGGCCCCGGCAAACTGGCAGAAAGCAATGCCGCGCAAGTCAAACGCATCCGCACCGTGATCGAGGCGCTGTCGCTGGAAGTGGCGACGCCCGACGATGCGCGCGAGATGCTCAAGCTCAAGGGCGGCAATAACGTCGCGTTCTGATTTCATCGGGGATCTCCTGCTTCATTGCAAGAGCCGCTTCTTTTGTCTCCCACGGCGCCGCACGATGTTGCGAGCGCCGTTTTTGTCGTTGCCATGACAAACACACTTTGCATCTCGCCCCTGCCGGCCCAATCCCGGTCCGTCCTTCCAAATAAGTTACAATCTCTGTCATTCCATCAGCATCAAATCCCATGCGCCAATATCTCGATTTCATGCGTCATGTCTATGAACATGGCACCGAAAAAACCGATCGCACCGGCACCGGCACGCGTTCCGTCTTCGGCCACCAGATGCGCTTCAACCTGCAGGAAGGCTTTCCCCTGCTGACCACCAAGAAGCTGCACATCAAGTCCATCGTCCATGAACTGATCTGGTTCCTGGCCGGCTCGACCAATATTGCCTATCTGAAAGAAAACGGCGTCAAGATCTGGGATGAATGGGCCGATCCGGAAGGCAACCTGGGACCGATCTACGGCTATCAATGGCGCTCCTGGCCTGCGCCGAACGGCGAACACATCGACCAGATCGCACAAGTCCTCAGCCAGATCAAGAACAATCCCGACTCGCGCCGCCTGATCGTGTCGGCATGGAACGTGGCCGACATCCCGCAGATGAAATTGCCGCCTTGTCATGCTTTCTTCCAGTTTTATGTGGCCGACGGCAAGCTGTCTTGCCAGCTGTATCAGCGCAGCGCCGATATCTTCCTCGGCGTGCCGTTCAACATCGCGTCCTATGCGCTGCTGACGCACATGGTCGCGCAGCAGACCGGACTCGATGTCGGCGACTTTGTCTGGACCGGCGGCGATTGCCATCTGTATTCCAACCATATGGAACAGGTGCAGGAACAACTTGCCCGCACGCCGGGACCGTTGCCAACATTGCACATCAAGCGCAAACCGGAAAGCATCTTCGATTACAAATTCGAAGACTTCGAAATCACCGGCTACGAAGCACAGGCACATATCAAGGCCCCTGTTGCCGTCTGATCCAGCCAGTACTTCCTGCTTCCGAACAACGCCTGCATCCTTGCAGGCGTTGTTGTTTCCGCCCGCAGAAAAATATCCCCGCCTTCTCCTGATCGATTTCCGAACCAGCTTTCCAAAAAAAACAATTCAGCAAAAAATTGACGTGAACATCGATGTCATTCATCAGTAAAAAAACAAGAAAATTCGAAGCAAATCACGAAAACTCTGCCTTTCGGTAACAACGCGTAAATCCGGCTTTCCAGTGCAATCGAAAAAACTATACTCGCGCAGGATTTTGACCTAAAGTCAGCGGGATGCCCTTGCGTCCGCCAGACATCGACAGCAAAATTCAACTCTACGACGCCGGCTCACGCAGCCGGCTTTTATTTGCGCTATTGAAAAGGAAATGCACATGAATATACTCAAAAGAATGGCGGCAGAGACCTTCGGAACGTTCTGGCTGGTGTTGGGCGGAACCGGCAGTGCCGTACTCGCCGCGGGGTTTCCGGGCCTGGGAATCGGCTTTGTCGGCGTGTCGCTGGCCTTTGGCCTGACGGTGCTGACCGGCGCCTATGCATTGGGTCACATATCGGGCGGTCACTTCAATCCGGCGGTGACCATCGGTCTGACGGTTGGCCGCCGCTTCCCTGCCAAGGAGCTCGTCCCTTACATCGTCGCGCAAGTGATCGGTGCGATCATCGCCAGTGCCGTGCTCGCCTGCATCGCCTCGGGCAAACCTGGCTTCGACCTGGTCGCGAGCGGATTCGCCGCCAACGGTTTCGGCCAACACTCGCCGGGGCAGTATTCGCAGGCTGCGGCTTTCGTGACTGAAGTGGTGCTGACCTTCGTCTTCCTGATCGTCATCCTTGGCTCCACCGACAAGCGCGCGCCGGCAGGTTTTGCGCCTATCGCCATCGGCCTGGCCCTGACGCTGATCCACCTGATCTCGATCCCGGTGACGAATACTTCCGTGAACCCGGCCCGTTCGACCGGACCGGCGCTGTTCGTGGGCGGCTGGGCGCTGCAGCAGTTGTGGCTGTTCTGGGTCGCGCCGATTGTCGGCGCGGTGATTGCCGGAGCAGTCTATCCTTTCGTGACGAAAGAACAATAGACATTGATCGCGCCGCCCAACGCCCGCCTGTCAGCGGGCGTTTTTGTGTCAGGCCTGCCCGCCATACACACCATGTGCACGGATCTTGCTTGCCTTGAAGATGCCAATTCCGGCCATCAATACTATCCACGGCGAGACGTATGGGAGCAATCGAGAAATACAGCGAACTGGGCATCGACCTGCGCCTGGTCGAGAGTTTCGTGCTGGTGGCGCGCTGCGGCACCTTGTCGCAGGCGGAGGAAGAGAGCGGGATTTCCAAGGCGACGCTGAGCCGCCAGATGGCGCGGCTGGAAGATTTGCTCGGCCAGCAACTGTTCATCCGCACCTCACGCAAGGCGATCCTGACGGAAGCCGGACGCTTGCTCTACGAACGCGGTTCGCGCCTGATGCGCAACATGCAGACCGATCTTGAAACGGTCTTGATTGACGTCCAGAATCTGAGCCAGGGCATCAGCGGTGAACTGCACCTGATGACCACCAATTATTTCAGCACCACCTTTGTTGCGCCTGCAGTCGAACGCTACATGTCGCTCTATCCGAATGTACGCTGCCATTTGCGCATCGTGGAAGACCAACCGAATCCGGTATTTCCCGACGAAGCCGATTGCTTTATCTGCACCACGCCGCCCGATCATCCCAATCTGATCGCCAAGCGTATCGGTTCCTTTCATTGCCGCTTGTATGCCAGCCCGGCTTATCTCAAACAGCACGGCACCCCGCAGCATCCCGATGACTTGTCCGCGCATCGCACCAACGTGCGCAGCGATGAACTGATCGACGGCAAGTGGCGCTTCTATCGCGGACAAGAGTGCGCCGAAGTGGCGCCGGGCTGTACGGTAGTGAGCAACGACTATTGGGTGGACAAGACGTTTTGCATCGACGGCTACGGCATCTCTTATCTGCCGGATTTTTTTACACGCGTGGAAGTCGATGCGGGCGTGCTGGCGCCAGTGCTGCCGGAATGGGCGTCGGAAACCCTGCCGGTGTATTGCGTCTACCAGAAGCAGCGCCACGCGTCGGAAAAGCTCAAGGCCTTCGTCAATCTGATGGCGGACAACTTCTCCAGCACCGAGACGTTCATGATGTATGTCGTGCTGGGCCGCAAGAACCAGCTCAGCGGCGCCATCTCCCGGACGCCCGCCGCTGCGGGGACGGTACACGCTTCCCTGCAGACTTCAGGCGACCATCAGGCGTAAGCCGGTATCCCCGGCATCACGATGAACCCCGGCAAGGCGCGCACCCGGCGCAGCCAGCGATTGACGTTGTGATACACGGAGCGGTCGATGCCGCCGTCATGGCACAGCGCCGGATAGGCGAAACAGGCGATGTCGGCAATAGTCGGATGCGCGGCGGCAATCCATTGCCGGCCGCGCATTTCGCACTCCGCCAGATGCTGGTCGAGCACGGCCAGCGCCTTGCACGCAGCGCTGCGTGCGGCAACGGCGTCGATCTCTTCATAGCCCATCAGCATGTCATGCAGACGCACCGCCGAAATCTGCATCAGCTCGCCACCGGCAAACGCCAGCCACATGGCGATGCGCCCTTGCGTCGCCGGATCGGCGGGATACCAGGTCGCGCTCGCGTCGTAACGCGCAGCGAGGTAGAGCAGGATGGCCTGTGCATCGCGCAGCACCACCTCCTCATCGGCCAGCACGGGGATCTGGCCCAGCGGGTTGATGCGCAAAAATTCAGGACGACGATGCGCCCTGCCGGGATAAAAATCGACGGCGACTTTTTCATACGGCAAGTTCAGCATCGACAACAGCAAGCGCACCTTGTAGCAGCTGCCGGAAATTTCATAATCGTAAAGCCTCATTGCGACGCTCCTTCTTTCGCTTGCTGCGGCAACACGCCGAACTGCATCCCTACCGCGCGCAACCAGCGCCGGTAGCCGATGCTGGCGGCGTCGGCGCGGGCCGGGATTTCGTTCTTCTCATAGAGCGGAATGCGACGCGGCGTCTGCTGTTCCAGGATCAGACGATCCTGCAGAAACACGGTCTGCTGGAAATGCAGCGCCTCGGTATCGGTCGTATCCGCTTCCAGCAGCAGGGTGTAGCCGAACACGCGGCAGTGTTCTTCATCCAGCGGCTGCACCAGCATGCCGATATTGTCGAATTCCCCCTCCTCTTCCGCCGTCTTGTAGAGCACCACGACGAACGGGCCGGAGGTGCGATAAATGTAAGAGGTATCGCGCCCGATGTCGGCCGCCATCGATGCCCTGGGCTGGTAGAACATGCACTCGGTGGCCCGGATTTCGGCGTCTTCGGCGCGCACTTCCACTTTATAGTCGCGGATTTCCGTCACCGGTTCGGCGCCGAGAATGCCGGTGTGCACAAAGGGGAAGTGGCCCATGTCGAGAAAATTTTCGACCAGCCGTTGCGGAGACGTGCGGACATACACGCCGCCCCAGGTGATCATGCGGCGCCGCGGATCATCGAATTCCCTGACCTCGATCATCGGCCTCGGCACCTCCGCAAAACAGATCCAGACGTGACCGTAGCGCGTGCGAACCTGCACCTGACGCTGCGGCTGCAAATCGCTGCCGGCTTCCCTCACCTCGAACGCATCGCCATCGCGCAGACAGACGATCTCTTGTCCAAGAACCTGCGTGCGATAAGGAACACCTTGCTGCACATCGGTGATCGCGCCGATGACGATCCATTCGCGCAGGGCGATCGGGTCGGTGGTTTTGGTCATGGGGCGGCTCCTTCCACGTCCAGTTGCACCGCCTGCAGTTGCGCAGACAGCGCCAGCAGCCAGTCGGGAGACGCCGTCGCCTCCGGCGACGTCAGCGCAGCGAGGTGGATGCCGGTCTTGCCTTCTCCGGCATCCTGCAAGGCGTACAGACAGCCGTACTGGACGGTGCCGCTTGCGGCAGGCAGCCAGCAGCCAGCATTGTCATCGATGCCGACATGCTGCAACGCATCTGCGACCGAAAACAGCGCAGCGGACATTGCGTCGCGCACGCGCGCCAGCGCGGCAGCGACGTAGACCGAACGCACCGGCGTACTGCGCATCGCCGCGACGCGCTCAGGCATGGCAGGCGGTTGTCCTTTCCAGATGACGCCATGCGCTTCCTGCACGCCATGCGTTTGCAGGAAGATCACGTTGGACGGCGTGTGAGACGGATGCGCCGGGATGTATTTGCATCGGCCTTGATTGTCATACGACCAGCCGTGATACAGGCAATTGAGGCGATCGTCGCGGACGAAGCCGAAATGCAGGCGCATGCCGCGATGCGGACAACGGTTCTGGTTGGCGTGCAGCGCGCCGGTGGAATCGCGCCAAAGCGCCATTTCCAGTTCGGACGCACGCGCCAGGATGACCTGATTGCACTCCACCGCATTGCTCAGGGCGAGTGCTTGTGAAACTGTCATGCAGTGCTCCTTATCAGATGAATGACCAATGTGCCGGATCAACTGGTGAAAGCACCAAGCATGCCTTCGACATACCAGTCCATCTTGCGGATGTCGGCGTCAGCCAGTACGGCGCCGGCAGCGAGACGCTGCTTGCCGCCGGCGTCCTTCACCGGACCGGTGAACGGACGCACCGTTCCAGCCGCCAGACGCGCCTCGTAAGCGCGCAGGCGCTCCATGCCGGCCGCGGGGATCGCCGGGTTGTATGGTGCCATCCTGACGATGCGCGCCTGTACGCCGTCCCAGCGGTCGGTGGCGACCCAGTTGTTGTCCAGTACGCGCCGTGCGGCTTCGACATAGACGCCCGACCAGTCTAGGGTGAACGAGGTCAGTTGCCCCTTCGGCGCAAACTTGCGGAAGTCGCTGGCGTAGCCGACGCTCCAGACGCCCTTTTCTTCCGCCACCTTGACGCCGGTGATGTCGCCCGAGGTCGACAGCAGCACATCCGCCTGAGAAGCCAGCAAGGACGCCGCAGCCTCGCGCTCTTTGGCAGGATCGATCCAGGCATTGAGCCAGACCACCTTGCAGACGATTTTCGGATCGACCGAACGCGCACCGAGCAGGAAAGCGTTGGCGGTGGCGATCAGATCGGGAATCGGAAAGCCGCCGATAAAGCCCAGCACCTTGGTCTTGCTGACCGAAGCGGCGGCGATGCCGGCCAGGTAGGAACCTTCGTAATAGCGCGCCTCGAAGGTCGACAAGTTACTCAGCGTGTGCAAACCGGAACAGTGCTCGAAGCGCACCTCGGGAAACTCGCGCGCCACCTTCATGATCGGCGTCATGTGCGAAAAACTGGTGCCGAAAATCAACTGGTGGCCCTGCCCGGCAAGATCGCGGAATACGCGCTCGGCGTCGAGCGGATTGAAAATATTGGTGATCGCCATGGTCTGCACCCGGCCCGGGAATGCCGTATCAATCGCCTGGCGCGCCAGATCGTGCTGCTTGGCCCAGCCATAGTCGCCGATGGCGGAAACATGCACCACGCCGACTTTGAGCGGCGCTACGGCCGATACTGCCGACGTAGAAAACGCCGGCAAGGACTGGCCCATCAGTGAAACCGGCAGCGCGCTTGCGGCGGCATGCTTGAGGAAAGTGCGGCGGTTGAATCCCATGGTTGCTCCTTGTTGTCGGTGCTTGCATTATTGCGTCGCAAAACACCGTGGATCAACATGGTGCATGCGCACCTGCTTTGCATTTTTGAAACGATGGATACTGGAAAAAACCCCACTTCGCGGCTTCATGGCATCTAAGCTAAGACGTAATTGTTATTTCCCTTTGCCGCCGTCACCGCCTATAGTTGTTGCTCGTATGCTGCTTTGCACTATCCCCCGGCAACAACCGCCACAGGAGCCACTCATGCAATGGTCCGGAAAAAACGTAGCGCTGATCACCAGCAGCCTTGTCTTGCTGACATCGCTGTTGCCCGCAGCGACGCCATGGGCCTTGTTGTCGGCAGGCGTTGCCGTGGCGATGACCGGTTTTGGTTTGCTCTATCCGTTGGCCTTGAACGGCAGCGGCAAGGATGCCCAGCCCCAGCGCGGCATGCAGGACGTGGAAGTCGGACCGGCGACGACGGCGATCCTGTTCTGAGAATTGCTGTGTAGAAAAGTGTTTCGTGAGCGGAACGCTCAATGTCATACCTTCATACCGTCATGACGGCGCATTGCCCGGACTGCCGTATTGCACATCATCCTTCCATCCTCCGCCCAAGGCCTTGTAGAGCGAGACCGTCGCCTGCAGGCGCTGCAGCTTGATCTGCCCCAGCTGGTTTTGCGCCTCGGACAAAATCCGTTGCGTGTCCAGCACCACCATCAAATCTTCGGCGCCGACGCGATAACGGATTTCCGACAGCTCGAAGGCAAAACGCGCCTGGTCGACTTCCTGGTTCTTGAGACGATAGCGTTCTTCCAGGCTGCGAATCGCACCCAATGATTTTTCCACTTCAGACAAGCCGCTGACGACCGCCGAACGATAGACCTGCACCAGTTCCTGCTTCTGTGCGATGGCGAGATCGCGCTGGCTGCTCAGGCGGCCGGCGTCGAAGATCGGCGCCGTCAGCGAGGCACCCAGGTTGGCCAGCAGATTGGGGCCGTCGAACAGCGACAGCAAGGCATTGCTTTGCGCGCCGGTGGAACCGGTCAGGCGGATGCTCGGGAACAACGCCGCGCGCGCGACCGCGACGTTGGCGTTGGCTTCGGCCAGGCGCGCTTCGGCGCGACGGATGTCGGGGCGGCGCGTCAGCAATTCCGAAGGCAGGCCGGGCGCGATCTTCGGCATCTGTATCGTAGCCAATCCCTTTTCCTTGACGACGAAGCTTTGCGGCGGACGACCAAGCAAGGTTGCCAAGGCGGTCTGCGCATCGCGTTCTTGCTGCATCAGGTCGGGGATCGCCGCCTGCTGGTTGGCCAGCGCCGAACGCTGGCGCGCCAGGTCGAGCGGCGATGCGGCGCCGGCGCGGCTTTGCGATTCGACCAGCTTCAGCACGCGCTGGGCATTGGCGACGTTCTGTTGTGCGATCTGCAAACGGTCGCGCAGCGACAGCACTTGCAGGAAGGTCGAGACGATGCCGCTGGTCACCGTCAGCGCAACGGTCTCGCGGTCGTAGATATTGGCGCGCAGCGAGGCTTCGGCGGCGGCCAGGCCGGCTTTGTTCTTGCCCCAGAAATCGACTTCGTAATTGATCTCCAGCATGCCGCTGGCGCTCGTGGTCGCGGTGCCGCCGCTGAGCGGCAAGCTGCGGTTGGCGCTGGAGGCGATGTCGGCGTCGGGCAGCAGCGGCGCACCGGCGATGCGGGCATTGGCTTCGGCCTGGCGCACGCGCGACATGGCGGCGGCGATTTCAAAATTGTTCTTTTGTCCTTCGGTGACCAGACCGCTCAGCTCGGCGCTGCCGAACTGCTTCCACCAGTCGGCATCGAGGACGATCTGCCCGGCGCTGTCGGCGCCGGCCGCCGATGCGGCAACGGAAGGATCGCTCCACTGTTTCGGCACGTCCACTTTTTGCACGGGCTCGACGTCGACCTGGGTTGCGGCGCAACCGGCCAGCATCAGCGTCAGCACTGCCACGCTGATGGGCTTCATCGAATATTCACCGTAAAAAAACGTCATGGAGCAGCCTGTCGCGAAAAAGAACTAACCGGCTTTGTCGCCGTTGCGTGCCGCGGAAGATGGCGACGCCGTAGATGCCGGCAACAACACCTGCTCCCCTTCCGCCAACCCGGAAATGACCTGCGCCTTGTCGGCGTTGCGGATGCCGATCCTGACGTCGCGCGTTTCGAGCGAGCCGTCGGCGCGCAAAACCTTCAGCTTTTGCATGCCCTTGTTGTCCGGCTTGACCAGCAGCGATGCGGGAATCGTGACGGCATGCTCCACCTTGGCCAGCACGAAGAAGACGTCCGCCGTCATGCCGGCCATCAGCTCGCGGCTGGGATTGGCGACGTCGAACAGCACGGTGTAATACGCTTTCTTGCCTTGCTTGCCGGTGTCGTCCGCCGGCAGCAGCATGATCTGCCGCAGCTTGCCGGCCCAGCGCTTGCCGGGATAGCCGGGCGTGCTGAAATAGGCCGTCATGCCTTTGTGCAATTGGGTGACGTCTTCTTCGGCCACGCGCGCCTGCACGCTCATCTTGCTCAGATCCGAAATACGCATGAGCACATCCTGGTTGGCCGTCAATGTCTGGCCGACGCGCGCCGACAAGGCCACCACTGTCCCGCTGATGGGGGCGACGATCTTGGTCTGCTTCTGGACCGCTTCGTCTTCCTTCATGGTCGCATCGAGCTGCTGGATCTGCGCGTTGATGGCGTCGACCTTGGCGGCGGCGGAATACATGCCCATGCGGCTGGATTCGAAGGCTTCCTCGCGCGTGGCGTTTTCTGCCTTCAGCTGGGTCTGGCGCTGGAATTGCAACTGGGCGAAATCGAGCTGGGCGTTTTGTCCGGCCAGTTCGGCTTTGAGGCGCGCCATCTGGGCGCGGTTGTTTTCGGCGCGGCCGGCCTGGACTACCGGCGAGATGGCGACCAACAGTTTGCCTTCCTTGACCGCTTCGCCGATGCCGACGTAGACGTCCGAAATCTGCCCGGTAACCTTGGTGCCGACGTCGACGTAACTCTGCATGGCGACGTTGCCGGTGGCGTTGACGACCTGCTCGATGTCGGCGCGTTCGGCAATGACGGTTTCCAGTTTGACCGGCACCGGCTGCGGATGCCGCTGGCGATAGCCGTACCAGCCGACGACGCCGGCCGAGACCGCCAGCAGCAAGGCCAGCGCCGTCCAGCCGCGACGGATCAATTTGCGCCGGCGCTCGGCGGGCGCGGAAACAGGCGTCGCCAGGTTGCGATTTTCTGCGGTCATGCCGGACATGTCTTCCACGTCGTCTCTCCTCATTTCGCCGCCATCCAGGATGAGTGCCGCGTCGGTTGACTCCAGACCGCCAGATGCAGCTCCGACAACAGGCGCGGATCATCCAGCAGCGTGTGCTTCTGCTTTTCGGTGAGCACGTGCGGCCCGCGACGCAGCGCTTGCAGCACCAGCGAATCGCCCGCACTGCGGCTGGCGGCCGGCATGCGCGGATGACCGTGGGCGCTGGCGCAGACCAAGGCATTGACGGACGGATCGACGACGGCGTCGACGAAGCCCGGCAAGGGCGCGGTCGCATTCAGGTGCGAGACGGTGTCGCGCAATTCGCGCGGCGCATCCACTTCTTCCGGGATCGAAAACAATTTGGAACGGCGGAACAAACGGCCGAAAGACACCCGGCTCGACAACACCGACAGCGGCACCGACAAGGCCAGCGAGCCGGCGATCGGCATCAGCCACCAGAGGAAAGCCGGATTGAGCCAATAGACCAGCGCGCCCCAGGCCACGCCCAGCAGCGAATGCACGCCGTGGCGACGGAAGGCTTCGCCCCAGCCGGTTTCGTTGTCGGCGCGCGGCGGCGACTTCCAGCTCAAGGTCCAGCCGAGGAAGGCGCCGAGCACGAAGCGCGTGTGGAACAACATGCGCACCGGCGCCAGCATCATCGAAAACAGCAGTTCGAGGAACATGCTCAACGTCACGCGCAATGCCCCGCCGTACCCTCTTGCGCCCTTGGCGATGACCAGCAGGATGCTGAGGATCTTCGGCAAGAACAGGATGGTGGCCGTGGCCGACACCAGCGCCAGCGCTTTCTCCGGATGCCATTCGGGCCAGATCGGGAACAGCTGGCGCGGTTCGACGAAGTATTGCGGATCGATCAGCGTATGCGTCGCCAGCAACACGGTCGACAGCGCCAGGAACAAAGCCCACAACGGCGCCGACAGATAAGCCATCACGCCGGTGACGAACACCGCGCGATGCACCACATGCATGCCGCGCGCCAGGAACAGGCGGAAGTTCATCAGGTTGCCCTGGCACCAGCGGCGGTCGCGGCTGAGTTCGTCGAGCAGGTTGGGCGGCATTTCTTCATAGCTGCCGTCGAGGTCGTAGGCGATCCACACCGACCAGCCGGCGCGGCGCATCAACGAGGCTTCGACGAAATCGTGCGACAGAATCGGGCCGGACAGGTTGCCGTCGCCGGGCAACGGCGCCAGCGCGCAATGTTTCATGAACGGTTCGAGACGAATGATGGCGTTATGGCCCCAGTAATGCGACTCGCCCAATTGCCAGTAGTGCAGACCGGCAGTGAACAAGGGACCGTAGACCCGCGTCGAGAATTGCTGGATGCGCGCATACAAGGTGTCGCGCCCGGCCGCACGCGGCGCGGTCTGGATGATGCCGGCGCTCGGATGGGCCTCCATCAGGCGCACCAGCGTCGACAGGCATTGGCCGCTCATCACGCTGTCGGCGTCGAGCACCAGCATGTAGCGGTAGTCGGCGCCCCAGCGGCGGCAGAAGTCGTCGATGTTGCCGCTCTTGCGTTTGACGCGGCGGCGGCGATGGCGATAGAAGATGCGGCCGAAGCCGCCGACCGCCTTGCACAGATCGGCCCAGGCTTGCGTCTCGGCGGCGCAGATGTCGGACTCGCCGCTGTCGCTGAGGACGAAAAAGTCGAAACGGTCGAGATCGCCGTGGCGCTCCACCGATTCGTAGGTCGCGCGCAAACCGGCAAACACGCGCGCCACGTCTTCATTGCAGATCGGCATGACGATGGCGGTGCGCGCTTGCGGCGCGATCCATTTCGGCCCCGCCTGCTCATGCGAGATCAGATACGGATCGTCGCCGCGCATGAGCACGAGGAAACCCGTCATGGCCGTCCAGAAACCGGCCGACACCCAGCAGAACAGCAGGGCGAACAAGGCCAGCACCACCATCTCCAGCGGCTTCTCGCCGTGATAGGGCAGGACGTCGCTCATGAAGTAGGTCGCCAGCGCGCTTTGCATCAGCATCAGGATCAGCAGCACCACGCGGCGCACGTTGCCGCTGTGGGTCCAGTAGCCGCGCGGATCGGGCGAGTCGGGGAGGTCCAGCGTGTCTTCCACGAAGACCGCCTCTTTGGGCGGCAGGCCCTTGCGGCGCGCGGCACGCTGCTCGAACTTGCGCGTGGCTTCTTCGACCCAGCGCGAGAGCGGATTGAGCGTGCCCCAGGGACGCGGCACCATGGATTTGCGATTGAGCGGCGGCGCGACCTTGATGTCGTCGCCCGGACCGGGCACTGCGGCACGTACCTCTGCACCGGCCGCAGGCATCTGCATGACGATGGCCTTGGCGGCGGCTTGCGGATACGACAGTTCAAGCCGGGCGGCAACCGAACCTTGCGCCGGATTGCCGGAGTCCTTGCGCTCGCCCGCCAGCAATCCGTGCAGGTCGCGGATGGCGTCGCCCGAGTCCAACGCACCCGCGCGCGCGATCAGGTCCCGGCGCTGCTCAGGCGTCAGCGGCAGGCGGTCGAGATAGCGCTCCAGTTGTTGCGACGTTTCGGAGGCTTGCCTCAGTTGGGGGGTAATATGTAGCTCCACGTTTCGGACAGGGTTGCGCCGGGACCGTTCTGTGCAGCATTCCTGAGGAAGCCACGCAGTTCGACCGGCTTGTTATCTTCGTTGCGGCGCAGTTTCAACTCCATGCGCCAGCCGCCGGTGACGTCGTTGCGGCGGGTCGTCACGCTGACCACCTTGCCGTTGCCGTCACTTTCCACTGTCCCCTCCACCCTGGCATTGGCCGGCAGTTTCTTGAGTGCCGTGCCGTCGAAGTCTATCGACATGCCTATCGTATCGTCGCTCTTGGCGCGGTAGCCGTGACCGAATCGCGTTTGCGCCACCCAGGCCAGCGGTGGTTTCTTTTCCGTTTCCTTTTGCCAGTACATCTTGTACTCGACGTTGAAGGGCTGACCCTGCTTGGGCATGCTGTTCGGCATCCAGTAGGCGACGATGTTGTCGTTGGTTTCGTCCGGCGTCGGAATCTGCACCAGCTCGACGCGGCCGGAACCCCATTTGCCCTTGGGTTCGATCCAGGTGCTCGGACGCGCTTCGTAGTGATAGTCCAGGTCTTCATAGCTGGAGAACTGACGATCGCGTTGCATCAGGCCGAAGCCGAGCGGATTATCGAGGCTGAACGCCGTCACCAGCAAACGCTTCGGATTGACCAGCGGCCGCCAGATCCATTCGCCGGTACCGGACTGGATCGACAAGCCGTCGGAATCATGCACTTCCGGACGGAAGTCATCGGCCGGACCGTTCTGGTTTTCGCCGAAGAAGAACATGCTGGTCAGCGGCGCGATGCCGAGCTTGGTGACGTTGGCGCGCAGATACAACTGTGCCTTGACGTCGATCGTCGTGTCCACGCCGGGGCGCAGCACGAAGCGATAGGCGCCGGTCGCGCGCGGCGAATCCAGCAGTGCGTAAATCGTCAGTTCCTTGTCGCCCGGGTTGGGACGACTCAGCCAGAACTCGGTGAAGCGCGGAAACTCCTCTCCCGAATACAGCGCCGTATCGATCGCCAGGCCGCGCGCCGAGATGCCGTAACCCTGGCCTTTGCCCATGGCGCGGAAATAGCTCGCGCCGAGGAAGGTCAGGACGTCGTCCTTTTCCTTGGTCGAATTGACCGGATAGCGGATGCGGAATCCGGCAAAGCCGATGTTGCGCACGCGGCGCGGATCGATGCGCGTATGGCTGTAATCGAACAGGCCCGAATTGAACACGATCTCGCGCACGCCGCCTCCGACGATTTCATTGATGCGCACCGGCTCCACGTAGGCGCCGCCCTGATGGACGAAGGACAGTTCGAACGGCAGCTTCTCGGGACGCCAGTAAGCGCGGTCCTGCTTGAAATGCAGCTGGTTGGCCTGTTCGTAGCTGAGATCCTTGATTTCCCTGGGCAGCTTGTCGGCGGGCTTTTTGTACGACTTGCCCGCCAGCGCCTTGGCGCGCACGGCGACGTCGTTGAAATCGAACGCTGCCGCATGGTTTCCATAAAGGGCCAGCAATGACGCTAGCAACAGCGTCGACGCCGCCGGCAAAATAGCGTGAACGGCTTGCCCCATGAGACGGGACGATTTGGCGGAAGCCTTCAAGGCGCCTCGCCGGTACAAAGTAAAAAACATTGGATTTCCGTCTGACATGCAGTTTTTCTTATCCGATAACGCCCTTCGGGCATTTCGAAAGATGGCGTAGTTTACCCAATGTTGCACAAGTTGGCCCAGAACTCCGGCCGGATACACCCGAATACCCTCGAAACGCCGTGGCGGCGCAGCATCCGGCAGCTTCCCGACAAAGCTTCCCGCCAGTTGCCGCGCAATTACAGGACTATTGCCAAGGAGAACCATCGCTGACGCCAGGCTGGCCAGGTCCTCCGCTTACCGGGGCTACCTTTATAAGGGCAATTCCTTCCCAGAAAGTTCCATCATCGAGGACGCGTCCTGTAACATAACGCCCTCAGTACCGGTGCGGCGCAACACGGCGCCCGCCGACTTCCGGCAATCCTACACAAGTATCGGCATGTCACCTACACCTTCCGCCTCCGGCGCGCTGTGCATCATCGTCGCCACCGACAGCAAGCACGGCATCGGCATCAACAACACCCTGCCCTGGCATCTGCCGGAAGACCTGGCGCACTTCAAGCGCACCACCTCCGGCCACCCCATCATCATGGGCCGCAAGACCTTCGACTCCATCGGACGCCCCTTGCCGAATCGCCGTAATATCGTCATCACGCGCAACCGCGAGTGGTCGCACGCCGGCGTCGAAACAGTGTCATCCTTGCAAGATGCGGCGGCATTGGTCGCGGGCACGGACGCCTTCATCATCGGCGGCGCCCAGATTTATGCGGAATCCCTGCCGCTGGCCACGCGCCTGATCGTCACCGAGATCGGCAAAAGCTTCGACTGCGACGCTTTCTTTCCGGCGATCGATCCCCAACTGTGGCAAGAAGCGGCGCGTGAAACGTACCGCTCGGAAAGCCAGGAATTTGACTACGCGTTTGTGACATACGAAAGACGCTGAAAGAGTCCGGGGACTTTTTGTTGTTTTTCCCTGATTTTCAACAAAATCGGCATGATTTTTCGCCCCACCATTTCTCGATTTCTGCGAAAATTCGGCTTCTTTTTTGGAACCTGCTCCTTGCACCGTCCAGCCGCGATCCGGCACGGCGGCGTGATCTACAGGTTCGTGAAGGTTCTGCTAGGCTGGAAGACGCATGCAATCCATCGCACTTCCCATTTTGCAGCGACATTGTTTGACCGGCTTGTCCCGACACACTGACGACGGCCGTCCGAGCGCGTAAGCTTTTCGCCCAGGCGCAGTGTTAACTGAACGCATGATCACTCTGCCCCATGCGTTCTCCTGGAGAACCTATGAAATTCCGTTTCCCCATCGTCATCATCGACGAAGATTTCCGCTCTGAAAACACTTCCGGCCTGGGCATCCGCGCCCTTGCCGACGCCATCAAGGAAGAAGGCATGGAAGTGCTGGGCGTGACCAGCTACGGCGACCTGTCGCAGTTCGCCCAGCAGCAATCGCGCGCGTCCGCCTTCATCCTGTCGATCGACGACGAAGAATTCGGCGCCGGCTCCTCCGAAGAAACCGACTTCGCGCTCAAATCGCTGCGCGCCTTCGTCGAGGAAATCCGCCACAAGAACGCCGACATCCCGATCTACCTCTACGGCGAAACCCGCACCTCGCGCGATATCCCCAACGATATCCTGCGCGAACTGCACGGCTTCATCCACATGTTCGAAGACACGCCCGAATTCGTGGCGCGCCACATCATCCGCGAAGCCAAGGCTTACCTCGACGGCCTGGCGCCGCCGTTCTTCCGCGCGCTGGTGCACTACGCGCAGGACGGCTCGTATTCCTGGCACTGCCCCGGTCACTCGGGCGGCGTGGCCTTCCTGAAGTCGCCGATCGGCCAGATGTTCCACCAGTTCTTCGGCGAAAACATGCTGCGCGCCGACGTCTGCAACGCCGTCGAAGAACTCGGCCAGTTGCTCGACCACACCGGCCCGGTCGCCAATTCGGAACGCAATGCCGCGCGCATCTTCAACGCCGACCACTGCTATTTCGTCACCAACGGCACCTCGACCTCCAACAAGATGGTCTGGCACTCGACCGTTGCGCCCGGCGACATCGTCGTGGTCGACCGCAACTGCCACAAGTCCATCCTGCACTCCATCATCATGACCGGCGCGATTCCCGTCTTCCTGATGCCGACGCGCAACCACCTCGGCATCATCGGACCGATTCCGCTGGAAGAGTTCACGATGGAAAGCATCCGCAAGAAGATCGAGGCCAATCCCTTCGCGCGCGAAGCCGTGAACAAGAAACCGCGCATCCTGACCATCACGCAATCGACCTACGACGGCGTGGTGTACAACGTCGAGACGCTGAAAGAAATGCTGGACGGCGAAATCGACACCCTGCACTTCGACGAAGCCTGGCTGCCGCACGCGACCTTCCACGATTTCTACAAGGACATGCACGCCATCGGCAAGGACCGGCCGCGCGCCAAGAAGTCGATGATCTTCTCGACCCAGTCCACCCACAAGCTGCTGGCCGGTTTGTCGCAAGCCTCGCAAATCCTGGTGCGCGAATCGGAAACCGTGCAACTGGATCAGGATGCCTTCAACGAAGCCTTCCTGATGCACACCTCGACTTCGCCGCAATATTCGATCATCGCCTCGTGCGACGTCGCCGCGGCCATGATGGAAGCGCCGGGCGGCACCGCGCTGGTGGAAGAGAGCATCCTCGAAGCGCTGGACTTCCGCCGCGCCATGAAGAAGATCGACCAGGAATTCGGCAAGGACTGGTGGTTCCAGGTGTGGGGGCCGAACAGCTTCTCCGCGGACGGCATCGGCGAGCGCGAAGACTGGGTCATCAAGGCGGAAGACGACTGGCACGGCTTCGGCAACCTGGCGCCGGGCTTCAACATGCTCGACCCGATCAAGGCGACCATCGTCACCCCCGGCCTGTCGCTGGACGGCCAGTTCGGAGAGAACGGCATCCCGGCCTCGATCGTCACCAAGTACCTGGCGGAACACGGCGTGATCGTCGAGAAGTGCGGCCTGTATTCCTTCTTCATCATGTTCACCATCGGCATCACCAAGGGCCGCTGGAACACGCTGGTGACGGCGCTGCAGCAGTTCAAGGACGACTACGACAAGAACCAGCCGATCTGGCGCATCCTGCCCGAGTTCGCCGCCGCGAACCAGGGCCGCAACGCGCGCTACGAGCGCCTGGGCCTGCGCGACCTGTGCCAGCAGATCCACGAAACCTACCGCGCCTACGACGTCGCGCGCCTGACCACTGAGATGTACCTGTCCGACATGCAACCGGCGATGAAGCCGTCGGATGCATTCTCCAAGATGGCTCACCGCGAAATCGACCGCGTGCCGCTGGACGAACTCGAAGGCCGCGTCACCTCGATCCTGTTGACGCCTTACCCGCCGGGCATCCCGCTGCTGATCCCGGGCGAACGCTTCAACAAGACCATTGTCGACTACCTGAAATTCGCCCGTGATTTCAACGAGAAATTCCCTGGCTTCGAAACCGACGTGCATGGCCTGGTCAAGCGCGAGGTCAATGGACGGCGCGATTACTTCGTGGATTGCGTGAAGCAGTAAGGCCTTTATCTCGGACAAGCAAGCAAAGCCGGGACCGATGCCGGGTCCCGGCTTTTTTTTGGCGGCGACCTGCGGCCGCGAAGCGCTTCTTAAGGGTCCGCCCGAACCGCATCCGGCTCCAGCAAGATCGCGCGGCACATGGTCTGCGCGCCATCCACCACCACGTTCAGCCGGCCCCAGGGCTGGCGGAACGAGAGCTGCACGTCGCCGCCGTCGCCGTCCCGGTAAACCGGGCTGGCTTGCGCCTTCCCATACTTCTTTTGCAGCAGCGCCAAGTCCAGCGACAAGCCTTCACAAGACAAATGCAGCTGCTGCAGACTGCCATCGCCGGCATCGCAATCCATGCGGGCTTGCGTGATGTTGCACTCCCCGACTGTGAAAGGCCAGGTCTGGCGTACCATCACTTGCCCGCCGGGGAGAATAGGGGGTGGCTGGTACCAGGCGGCCGGCAGCAAGCGCTTCAGTTCGGCCAAGACGTCGGTCGCGCTCATTGCGGCGCATAAGCCATCGGTCAGATCGGTTAATGGCGTGGCTTGGGCGGCATCCGTGTTGCCTGTATGAAGGCGCAGGAAAGCCATGCTGTTGGTATGGTGACGCCGGCCGCCGGCCGCCTGGGTGTCGGCGCCCGATGGCGATGCCAAGGCGGGTAACTGCTGCTGCGGTGCTTGCATGTCATCGGCGCCCGCAGACGCCGAACTGGGAAGAAGAGAAATTCTCATGTCTTTTACTCGGTTTGCGGCGCGGTCGGGAGGGGATTCGAAGATCCTTGCCCGACCGGGCCGGTAATGTGTTTGATGTCGAACACCCGGCCGGCATTGTCCAGGTGCATGGTAATTTCATGGCCGCTGCCTTGCAGGTCGAAACGAAAGGTGGCCTTCTCGGCGACGCTGCCGACCGCAGTGATCTCCGGTTCGCAATGGGTGACGGCAGAGTTCACCACGTTCTCGAACACGCGCAAGTCGACACCGGCGCTTTGATCCAGCAAGGTTGACGGCGTGATGAACAATTGGCCGGGGCGTTTTCCCAGTGTGCCGTCGGGTCGCGCCGGCAACGCCTTGATGAATGCGATATTAGCCGTGCTGGGCGCTTCGAAGCCGCCCGCCGCGGCCGGCACGGTCAAATCGGGCTGCTCCTGGCGCAGCGTGTCGATGCGGCTGGCCTTGCCTTGGCTGCCGTGATGCTCGCGGTGAAATGTCCGCCAGCGCATGTCGTAGGTAACGTGGCTAGGATCGGTGGACGGATTTTGACGAGCGTAAATCTGACCCATCGCGGTTTGCGCTGCAGCGCGGGCATCGGCCCGTTCTTGCGAACCACTGGCCAGCGCCATCTGCTGCTGCATGGTTTCGTATACCTGTATGGCCTGAGCATGCGATGGGAAACGCGACAACTGCGCAAGGTGCTGGTCGCGCCAAGGTCCGGAGACAAACTGTTCCAGGGCCTCGTATTCAGTCAGCAGTGAATTGCCCTCATTGCCAGCCTCGTACGCAGCGTAGCTGTCTTCCGAGCGCATGTCGATGTTGTTGCCGTAACGTGCATGCGCCATTTCATGCACCAGGGCATCGAACAGGATTGGTCCTTGGCTGTACATGGAATTGCCCAGCGAAATACGCTTACGGCCACTATCGCAATATATACCTTCGCCCTGATTGCCCATGCCTATCTGCCACCCCTGACGCTGTAGCTCGCGCAGATTCTCTTCTTGCGTGGGAGAGGCTTGCAGCATGCGGTCGAATTCCGACGGCGAGCGTACATCCACCACCATGCCGTTCTCCATGCGCGCCAGCAAAGAAACCTCCTGGCCGCCCAATTGCGTGCGGTATTGAAAGAAACCCGGATGCTCCACGCTGGCCATGTGCAGGTTTTCCGGCTTGGCGACCGTAATCAAGAAAGTGCTGGGCGGCAGCATGAAGCCAGCGGCGTGGGCCGCCAAGGCTTGCCACCCCTGTTGGCCCATGCGCGAGGCCAGGTCGGGCGCCATCTCCACATCCGACGCCTGGGCCTGAATCTGGACGCGCGGCTTAAGTTCGAAACCGGTCAGGTAATCGCTGCCGTCACGGGTATGCAGCACCGCCGTCATCGGCTGGTGGCGATAGGTAAAACTATATTCGGTGCGCGTTACGGTCGGGTCGGCAGGATCCGGCGGCAACTTGTTCTGCTTACCGCTCAGCATGGCGGTGTGGATGACTTCCGGCAGGAACTGCGGGTCAATGCCGTGACTGGCGCAGGCCTGGGCCGACTGCGAAGTCAGCGCGGGATCGCATTGGGCCATGCTGAACCAACGCTCGCGCCCGTCCTCGCCACGCGCGAAATGCCCCCAATTCATCGACCCGGCCGTAACCGCGCTAACTTCACCCGGCTTGTCGCCCAAGGTCACGAAGAGTTGCACGGCCTGGCCGCGCTCCGGGTCGTGGCAAGTAACGGCAAAGCGCTTGGCGTCGCCCCACTGGCGATATTGACCGCTGGCCAGAGCGTGCTCCACCAACCCGCCGATCTGGTGCTCGGCGATACCCAACCGTGTGAAGCTCGCACTGCTTTGCCGGATGCTGCCGGCCAGACTCTTGCGGTCCAGCCAATAACTTTCTCCAGCCTGATTGGTCGCGAACGCGGCCAGCTTGGACGGTGCGATCGCCACGCCGGTGCGGTTCAGGCATTGCGCGGCGCGCTCGATATCGGCGGCCGGCGTATTGCCGCGAATGCCGAAGGCCTCGTATTGCAGCTGCATTTCTTCGGCCAGAGGATCGCGACGCTGGCCGGACTGTCGCATGCCCAACTGCCCTTGCGCCTGGAAATTCTGACGCACGCGCTCAGCCATCTGCTCCGGGGAAGGTTTGGCGCCATCGTTTTCCGCGCGCAATTCGTCATACGCCTGGATCATGGATGCTGCCACGTGCAATGAGGGGGGCTGTTTCGAGGAGGATAGCGCCAGGGATTCGCTCAACTCGAGCACATTGAGCGCGCCGGCCGCCTCGCGCGCGAGGAAACTGAGCTCGAACTGCTCGCGCGAGGCCAGCGACAATGGCTTGTCGTAAATGGCCGCGCCCGCATGGCGGGCCAGGATGGAAAGGAACATGGCCGGGTCGCGCGCCGCCAGATTGGAATCGATGGCGATGCACCGGTGGCCGCTCAGGTCGGTGGCCGGCCTCAGTTTTTTCTCTTCGATGGTCCAGCCTTGCCTGGCCAGCCCATCAAGCTGCTCGCGCAATTGCGCATGCGGGCCCAGTAATCGGCGCGCGCGTTCACCCAAGCCGGACAGGCCGGCGTCTGCCTCCAGCGATTGGGACGGCACAGCTTGCATCGCGCGTTGCGTCCATTGCTTGCCGGTGGCGAGGATGTTGCGCCGTTGCTTGTCCAGCATGGCCTGCGGCGGAAGCTTGAGCAACTTGGCGCGACTGGATTGATCTCCAGCGCGCTGCATGGCCGCACGGGCTTGCGGCGCGATTGGCGCCAGGCCTTTCAAAGGCCTGGGTTGCGCGCGCGCCGCCGGTTGCTCCGGCTCGTTGCTGTGGAACCAAGCCTTGATGTTGCTAAACGAAATGCCGCCCATGTTTTATCCGCCGACAAAAAATGCAAACGGACCTTGGTAAATCCAAGGCTGTGGGCAATGAGTGGCAGCAGCGGCGGTTCGGTTCCAGCCGATCGGCGTCGGAAGTTGCCGACACAGGAAAAGCACGCCGCCGCGATCGCCGCCAGTACCGGGCACACCGCTGCTGATCCCGGGCGAACGCTTCAACAAGACCATCGTCGACTACCTGAAATTCGCTCGTTATTTCAACGAGAAATTCCCTGGCTTCGAAACTGACGTGCATGGCCTGGTCAAGCGCGAAGTGGATGGCCGCCGAGATTACTTTGTGGATTTCGTGTGTCAATAAACTGCTCTCACGGACACACGAAAAAAGCCGATACCGGCAATACGGTATCGGCTTTTTTCATTCAGACTTAGAATCCGTTTCATAAAGAAACGGGGGTCTTACTTTTTATCCCGGACACTGCTGGCCGGATGCAACAACGAGCGGCGCTCACTGCAGGAAGATCATCCCTGCCGCAGCACCGCCGAACAGCAGCCACAGCGGATGAATTTTGGTCTTGAGAGCAATGGCGGCCGTCGCGGCCGTGATCACAGCAAGGATGCCGTTGCTGATCGACGCATGCGCAATCAGCGCGGCGCTGGCGGCCACCAGACCGGCCGTCACCGGCATCAGGCCGGCCTGCACATGGCGACGCCATGGTTTGTCCTTGAAGCGCTCCCAGACATGCAGCATCACAATCGTCACCAGCGAGGACGGGCCGAACTTGGCCAGCGTCGTCACCAGCATGCCGTAGAAACCGGCCACGTGCCAGCCGACCAGCGTCACGATCATCAGGTTGGGACCGGGTGCCGCCTGTCCCAGGGCGAACAAGGCGCTAAAATCTTCCGCCGTCATCCAGTGGTGCACTTCCACCACCTGGCGCTGCATCTCCGGCAGGATGGTGTTGCCGCCGCCGAAGGCCAGTACCGACAATTCGGAAAAAATCAGGGCAAGGGCGATCAGGGTCTCGCTCATTTTACAGCCCCCTTCTCTGCGAATTTAGCCGTGATCACCACGCTCACCGGCGTCATCACCAGCATGGTCCACAACAGAGGAATACGCAGCCAGGCGATGGCGATGAAGCAGACCGTGGCCAATGCCGCCAGCACCAGGTTCTTGCGCAACGGCAGCGCGATCTTGACCGCCATCTGGATCAGCAAGCCGGCCGCGGCAGCAGCCAGCCCGGCGAACAGGTGTTTGATGTTGGGGTCGTGCTGATAGTGCTGATAGAGGATGCCCAGCATGACCACCACCATGGACGGCACGGCGATCAGGCCGAAGATCGCCGACACCGCGCCCTTGACGCCGCGAAAACGCATGCCCAGCGCCACCGACAGGTTGATGATGTTGCCGCCCGGCAGGAACTGGCACAGCCCCAGCAACTCGACGAATTCGGCTTCGGTGAGCCAGCGATGACGTTCCACCACCATGCGATGCGCCAGCGGCAAGGCGCCGCCGAAGGCCGTCATGCCGAGGCCGAGAAAGCCGAGGAACAGTTCTTTCGACGTCGGAATCACGCGACCGGAAGCGCGGTCGTCGTGGCCGTCCATGGCGCCGGTCAAGCGAGCGGCGTTTTTTCCGGGCGTTGTTGCTGCGTTGGATTCTGATGGATTATTTTGATTGTGCATGATGATTCGCCTTCTGCGACAGGACTTGTGCCGCCACGAACGAAAGGCTACTCTTGCAGGGTCATTTTGTCTAATATATGGCAAATACATTATCCATATCAAAATCATATGTCATCCATCGACTTGCGCCTGCTGCGCTACTTCATCGCCGTCGCCGAGGAAGGCCATCTGACCAAGGCCGCGCAACGCATCGGCATCCAGCAGCCGCCGCTGAGCCAGCAGATACGGGCGCTGGAGAATGAACTGGGCGTGACCCTGTTCAATCGCCTGCCGCGCGGCATGGAGCTGACCGAAAGCGGCCATGCCCTGCTGACCGACGCGCGCACGATCCTGGCCCAGGTCGACTCCACCGTGGCCGGCGTGAGGCGCATCGCGCGCGGCGAGCTGGGCCGCATCGCGGTGGGTTTCACCGAGTCGGCTTCGCTGCATCCGTTCGTGCCGACGGTGATCCGCGCCTTTCGCGACATCGCGCCCGACGTGACGCTGACCGTCGAAGAGAGCAACACCAACGATCTGGTCGCACTGATGAGCCAGAACCGGATCGACGTTGCCTTCATCCGTTCGCCGGTAGGCGACGTCAGCGACATCACCATTGAAACCATGATGATCGAGGAAATGATCGTCGCGCTGCCCTCGGGACATCCGCTGGTGCGCAACAAGCGGCGCAAGAGCGTGCCGCTGGCAGCCCTGGCGGAAGAAATCTTCGTCCTCAACCGCCGCCCCAGCGGACCGGGCCTGTACGACACCATCATCGCCGCCTGCCGCGCCGCCGGTTTCAGTCCGCGCGTGGAACAGGAGGCGCGCAAGAACCTGTCGACGCTGAGCCTGGTTGCCGCAGGTCTGGGCATTTCGATCATCCCGGCGTCGATGCGCCATGTCGAACTGGAGTCCGTCGCCTACCTCAACATCGAAGATGCCCCCGACCTGAAAGCCCCGCTGCATCTGGCCTATCGCGACAGCGACCAGTCGGGGGCGGTGAAGCGTTTTATCGGCGAAGCCAGGAAATGTGCGAAGGCCGGCAAGAAACACTGAGCACACACTGGAAACGCGCCAACGAAAACAGCCGCATGTTCCGAGAACATGCGGCTGTTTTCATGACTGGCTTAAGCTGTCGAAGTCGAATCAGGTCTTCGGCAAAGTCACGCCATGCTGCCCCTGGTACTTGCCGCCGCGATCCTTGTAAGAAGTCTCGCAGATCTCGTCGCTTTCGAAGAACAGCACCTGCGCGCAGCCTTCGCCGGCGTAGATCTTGGCCGGCAGCGGCGTGGTGTTGGAGAACTCCAGCGTGACGTAGCCTTCCCATTCCGGCTCGAAAGGCGTGACGTTGACGATGATGCCGCAACGCGCATAGGTCGACTTGCCCAGGCAGATGGTCAGCACGCTGCGCGGGATGCGGAAGTATTCCACGGTGCGCGCCAGCGCGAAGGAGTTCGGCGGGATGATGCAGACATCGCCCTTGAAGTCGACGAAGGATTTTTCATCGAAGTTCTTGGGATCGACGATGGTCGAGTTGATGTTCGTGAAGATCTTGAATTCGTCGGCGCAGCGGATGTCGTAGCCGTACGACGAGGTGCCGTAGGAGACGATCTTCTGGCCGTTGGCCATGCGCACCTGATCCGGCTCGAACGGCTCGATCATCGCTTGCTCTTGCGCCATGCGGCGTATCCATTTATCTGACTTGATAGACATTTTTGGCTAGGGATGTTGTGAAGTTGTGCAATTTTACGCGAAATAACGACGGCATTTCGCGACCTGTCGTTCTGCCGCGCTATTTTCAGGTGCCCGGCTCTGCGCGCCTGCAATCGGAACTTCCCCGCGTGCGAGGGATTCTTTTCGGTAAATCCTCGGATGTAACGACGAAGTCGGCATTTTTTCAGATTTCTTCTATATTTTTTCCCGATGAATATCTTCAGAATATCTTCACTGATTGGCCTGAACGCACTTATTGCTGAGGGGAAGCAGGGAACGGAAGCGCTCTTTCAGACGCCATTTGTCTGTAAAAACAAGCGTGTGAACTACCAACAGGATTCCTTGACAAGAGGTTTTATCTTCATTTTTTCAAAGCAAAATATCATGAACGTCAAACACATCATTATCGCCGCATCATTTTTCGCTACGGCCGGCGCCGCATTTGCCGAAGGTGGCGTCTATCCTCCGGAAAGCACATTCACCTCCACCCTGACCCGTGAGCAAGTCTTCAGCCAGATTCGTCCGAACGACCCTAATATGAGCCGCAACAACGCTTATCCGGTACCGTACCAGGCTTCGGCGGTCGCCAAGGAACAAATCGCGATGCACCCCGTCGACGGCAAACTGTATAGCGGCGCCTGATACAAATTTCCGGCTTTCACGGCAGCATTGTTTAAGCCGATGTAGGCCCCCTGCGCTATTTACCTGCAAGTAAATAGCGCTTTTTATTGTTTGCACCTTCTTCCTGTGCGAAGACTCAGCCGAGTTTTCCCGCAACCTTGCCAAGGCCGGCGTTGGCGCAAGACTCATCCTTGTCGCCGCCGGGAGCGCCCGAGACGCCGACCGCGCCGATGATCTGATCGCCAGCCCGGATCGGCACGGCGCCGCCGAGTACGAGCGCGTCCGAAACATCCTTCAGATTGGCAATTGCCGGATTGGCGGAGATATTTTTTGCCAGCTCGATGGTCGTCCGCTTGAAAGTGAGCGCCGTGTAGGCCTTGCGACGGCTGGTATCGATCGTATGCGGGCCGGCGTTGTCGTCACGCAGGCTTACCTTGACTTGACCTGCCCTGTCGACCACCGTCACCGCCGTGGCGTAGCCGTTTTGACGGCATGCCTCGATGGCGCCCGTTGCAATGTCCCGCGCCAGTTCAAGCGACAGCTGTTTTTCGACCAGGACTTGCGCAGACGCCGACGTCCCCAAAACAACCGACAACAGCGACAATAGTACACATGATTTTTTCATTGCATCCTCAGGAATTTTGCCGTTTGCAGGGATGCAAACGCGCAGCCGACTATCGGCTGCACCTGAGACAGGACGTCTGTTCTGTATGTGCCTGACGCCTCATTAAATTCGACGTTGCCAGTAAAAATTCTAGGCCCGCATCTCGTTTTACCCAATACCTTGAAACGACGATAAACGATAGGCAACAACAAACACGACAAGCAGGCTCAGCGCTGCATGGTCTCCCACACCTTCTGCAAGCGCTTGACCGATACCGGCATCGGCGTGCGCAACTCCTGTGCGTACAACGACACGCGCAACTCTTCCAACAGCCAGCGGAATTCCTGCATCTTGGGATCGCCGGCGCCGCGGTCCTTTTGCGCGCGCTGCCACGGTGCGGCGACCTGCATCCATTCGGACAGCAGGCGCGTGTCGCGGGTCGGATCGGCGCGCAGTTTTTCCAGCCGCACGTTGATCGCCTTGAGGTAGCGCGGGAAGTGCGTCAGATTGGTGTAGTCGTTGTCGGCGACGAAGCGCTTGCCGACCAGGTTCTGCAACTGCGACTGGATGTCGGCCGCAGCCTGGGCATGCGCCTTGATGGTCTGCAGCTTCTTCGGCAGCGTGTAGTACTCGGCCAGCACCAGCCCGGCCAGCCGCGCGATTTCATTGACCAGCAGGCCGAAGCGCGCCTTGCCTTCTTCCTTGCGGCGGTTGAATTCATCGGCGTTGCGCGGCAGCGGCTCTTGCATGAAGGCGCGTTCCAGGCCCGCGGACAGGATCTGGTCGCGCAGTTCTTCCTGCGAACCCAGCGCCATGAATTGCATGCCCATCTGCTGCAGGCCGGGGATGTTCTTTTCCTGATACTTGAGCTGCTCTTTCAGTTGCAGCGCGAACAGGCGGCGCAGGCCGGCGAAGTGCTGGCGCGCGGCATCGGCGGGATCGTCGAAGACTTCGAGGTCGCAATGGGTCTTCTTGTCGACCAGCGCCGGGAAGCCGATCAGCGTTTGCGACTTGCCTGCACCACCTCGCTGGATTTCCAGCAGTTCGGGTAATTCGCCAAAGGTCCAGTTGGTCAGATTGCCGTATTCAGAGACCGACGCCGCGCTCGCTCCCGGCGATGCGACCGGAGCGGCCGCAGGCTTTCCGTTGACAGGCGCCGCAACAGCAACCGTTGCGGCGGGCGTGGCAATACCGGTAATCGCGGTCTGCTCGGCCAGCTTCTGGAATTGTTCACGCGCCTGGCCGCCGAACTCGGCTTGCAGGCTGCCGAGGTTGCGCCCCATCTCCAACTGACGCCCATGCTCGTCGACGATCTTGAAGTTCATCGCGTGATGCGCGGGCAGGGTCTCTTGCTTGAAGTCCGTGGTCTTGACCATGATCGTGATCTGCTCTCTGATGTCGGCGATCAACGCATCGATCAGGTCGCCCTTGCCGAACAGATGGCGCTGTTCCATGCGATCGCAGAAACCGGCGGCATAGTCCGGCAGCGGCACGCAATGGCGGCGCAATTTTTGCGGCAGCGACTTGAGCAGCAGATGGACCTTTTCCTTGAGCATGCCCGGCACCAGCCATTCGCAGCGCGCCGCGGACACCTGGTTCAGGGCGTACAGCGGCACCGTCAGCGTGACGCCGTCGCGCGGCGTGCCGGGTTCGAAGTGGTAGGACAGCGCCATGCTCAGACCCGCCACCGTCATGGTCTTGGGGAACAGCTCGGTGGTCACGCCCGCCGCTTCGTGGCGCATGAGGTCGTCGCGGTTCAGGAACAGCAGCTTGGGATCGGCCGCAGTCGCATCCTTGTGCCATTTCTCGAAACCGATGCCGTTGCAGATGTCTGCCGGAATCAGTTTGTCGTAGAAGGCGGCGATCAGTTCGTCGTCCACCAGCACGTCGAGGCGGCGCGATTTGTGTTCGAGGTTTTCGATCTCGCGCACCAGCTTCTGGTTGTACGCGAAGAACGGCGCGCGCGTCTCGAAGTCGCCGCCGACAAGCGCGTCGCGAATGAAGATTTCGCGCGCTTCCCGCGGGTTGATCAGGCCGAAGTTGATGCGGCGCTGGCTGTACACCACCAGGCCGTACAAGGTCGCGCGTTCGGATGCGGTGACTTGGGCGCTGCGCTTTTCCCAGCGCGGTTCGCCCCAGGATTTCTTGAGCAGGTGACCGCCGATGCGCTCCAGCCATTCCGGCTGGATCTGCGCCACGCAACGCGCATACAGACGCGAGGTGTCGACCAGTTCGGCGGCGACGATCCACTTGCCTGCCTTTTTTTGCAAGCTGGAACCTGGCCAGATGTGAAATTTGATGCCGCGCGCCCCAAGGTAATGGGAATCCTCATCCGACTTGAAACCGACGTTGCCGAGCAGGCCGGTCAGCAAGGCCGTATGCAATTGTTCGTTGGTCGCCGGGGCTTCGTTCATGCGCCAGCCTTGCTCGCGCACGATGGTCAGCAATTGCGAATGCACGTCGCGCCATTCGCGCAGACGCAGCTGCGACAGGAAGTTGGCGCGGCAATGGTCTTGCAGCTGGCGGTTGGATTTCTTGTGCTCGATGGCTTCTTCGAACCACTTCCAGATTTTGAGATAGCTCTGGAATTCGGACTTCTCGTCGGCGAATTTCTTGTGCGCCTGATCGGCGGCGTTCTGCGCTTCCATCGGGCGATCGCGCGGATCCTGTACCGACAGCGCCGAGGCGATGATCAGCAATTCGGAGAGACAGGCGTTCTCGCGTCCGGCCAGGATCATGCGGCCCACGCGCGGATCGAGCGGCAGCTTGGCGAGCTGATTGCCAAGCGGGGTCAACTGGTTGAATTCGTCTACCGCGCCCAGTTCTTGCAGCAACTGGTAACCGTCGGCAATCGCGCGGCCCAGCGGCGGCTCGATGAAGGGGAAAGTCTCGACGTCAGCAAGATGCAGCGACTTCATGCGCAGGATGACCGACGCCAGCGACGAGCGCAGGATTTCCGGCTCGGTAAATTTGGGACGTTGCAGGTAATCCTGCTCGTCGTACAGGCGGATGCACACGCCCGCGGCGACACGTCCGCAACGGCCGGCGCGCTGGTTGGCGGCCGATTGCGCGACTGCTTCGATCTGCAGCTGCTCGACCTTGTTGCGATAGCTGTAGCGCTTCACGCGCGCCAGGCCGGCATCGACCACGTAGCGGATGCCGGGTACGGTCAGCGAGGTCTCGGCGACGTTGGTCGCCAGCACGATGCGGCGCGCGTTGCTGGATTTGAAGACGCGCTCCTGCTCTTGCGCCGACAGGCGCGCGAACAAGGGCAGGATTTCCACATGCGGCGGATGGTGCTTGCGCAATGCTTCGGCGGCGTCGCGAATTTCGCGTTCGCCGGGCAAGAACACCAGCACGTCGCCGGAACCGATGCGCGCCAGTTCGTCGACGGCGTCGACCACCGCGTCCATCAGGTCGCGTTGCTCGCGGTCCTTCTGTGCTTGCGTGGCGCGGCCTTCAGCCCGAGCACGGGCGCTGGCCACTTCCGGCGCGAGGTTGCTGCGGTCGGCATTGTCGACCGGGCGATAACGGATCTCGACCGGATACAGACGGCCCGAGACTTCAATCACCGGCGCCGGCTTCAGCTCTCCCCTGACCTCGGTGCCGAAGTGACGCGCAAAACGGTCGGCGTCGATGGTCGCCGAGGTGATGATGACCTTCAGGTCGGGTCGTTTGGGCAACAGCTGCTTCAGGTAGCCGAGCAGGAAGTCGATGTTGAGGCTGCGTTCGTGCGCCTCGTCAATGATGATGGTGTCGTACTGGCGCAGCAGCGGATCGGTCTGCGTCTCCGCCAGCAAGATGCCGTCCGTCATCAGCTTGACCCACGCGCCCTTGGTCAGCGTGTCGTTGAAACGCACCTTGAAGCCGACGTGCTCGCCCGGCGGCGTGCCGAGTTCCTGCGCGATGCGCTTGGCGGTCGACGAGGCGGCGATGCGGCGCGGCTGGGTGTGGCCGATCAGGCCTTTTTCGCCGCGGCCGAGCTGCAGGCAGATCTTGGGCAACTGCGTGGTCTTGCCGGAACCGGTCTCGCCGCTGACGATGATGACCTGGTTGGCTTGCAAGGCATCGGCGATTTCCTGACGGCGACCGGAAACCGGCAGCTCTTCCGGGAAGGTGATCTCGGGCAGCGGATTGCGCACAGGTGGCGCGGACTGCTCGCGCTCCGGGCGTTGCCGAGCACGTTGGCCTTGCGGCTTTTGCTGGCGTTCGCCGTGCTCGGGACGACGGGCTTCCTTGCTTGGCGAAGGGGACGGATTTTTGGGGGGTGGATTCGTGACGGACATGACAGGCGGGATTATACCTGCCGCCGCGGCTTCCTTGTGCCTGCGCAACGGTGTTGCAATCCAATCCCGTTACAGTCTGCGCCTGCATGCAGCCGCACCACATCCGTCATGCATGGTTATAATGCGCAACATGGAAAATGACACCGATTACGCCAGCTTCGTGGCGTGGCTGCGCTCCGTCGCGCCTTATGTACATGCCTTTCGCGGCAAGACCTTCGTGGTCGCCTTTCCGGGCGAACTGGTGACGGCAGGCGGCCTGGCCGTGCTGGCGCAGGACTTGTCCCTGTTGCATGCCCTCGGCATCCGCATTGTCGTGGTGCACGGCTCGCGACCGCAGGTGGAAGAACAACTGGCGCTGCGTAACGTGGAAGCGCGCTTCCACAACGGCCTGCGCATCACCGACCCGGCCGCGCTGGAATGCGCCAAGGAAGCCGCCGGCGAATTGCGCCTGGACATCGAGGCCGCCTTCAGCCAGGGCTTGCCGAACACGCCGATGGCGCATGCGGCGATCCGCGTCATTTCCGGCAACTTTGTCACGGCGCGCCCGATGGGCGTGATCGACGGTGCCGACCTGCAACTGACCGGCATCGTCCGCAAAGTCGCGGCCGATACCATTCACCCCATCCTCAACGCGGGCGGCATCGTGCTGCTGTCGCCGCTGGGTTTCTCGCCGACCGGCGAAGCCTTCAACCTGGCGATGGAAGACGTGGCGGTAACCGCCGCCATTGCCCTGCGCGCCGAGAAACTGATTTTCCTGAGCGAAACGCCGCTGATGCACGATGCCGGCGGCACCGACATCCGCGAGCTGTCCTCGCACCAGGCCGAAGCCGTGCTGCTGGCCAACTTCCTGCCGCCGGACGCCGCCTTCTACCTGAAGAACGCCGTCAAGGCCTGTAACGCCGGCGTGTCGCGCGCGCACATCGTGCCGTTCGCCACCGACGGATCGGTGCTGCTGGAGCTGTTTACCCATGACGGTATCGGCACCATGATCACCTACGAGAATCTGGAAAGCCTGCGCGAAGCCACCATCGAAGACGTCGGCGGCATCCTCAAGCTGATCGAGCCGCTGGAAGCCGACGGCACGCTGGTCAAGCGCGGCCGCGAATTGATCGAGCGCGAGATCCATTACTTCTCGGTGATCGAGCATGACAACGTGATTTTCGGCTGTGCCGCGCTCTATCCTTTCCCGAAGGAAAGAATGGGCGAGATGGCCTGCCTCACCGTCAATCCGGAAGTCCAGGCGCAGGGCGACGGCGAGCGCATCCTCAAGCATATCGAAACGCGCGCGCGCGAATCGGGCCTGACCAAACTGTTCGTGCTGACCACGCGCACCTCGCACTGGTTCATGCGGCGCGGCTTCGTGCTCGCGACGGTGGACGACCTGCCCAAGGACAGGCAACACATGTATAACTGGCAACGCAAGTCGCTGGTGCTGATCAAGAATCTATAATGATGAAGTCAGGACGTGAGATCGCAGAGCGCACTCAACCGCTGAGCCTCTTCCCGAAGTCACATGGGTCTCATGTCCGCCCCCTGAATTATTCAATTGTTTCACACAAGGAATCAACATGGCACGCATGATCCATTGCATCAAACTGAACAAGGAAGCCGAAGGCCTCGACTTCCCGCCGTACCCGGGCGAACTGGGCAAGCGCATTTACGAAAGCGTGTCGAAGGAAGCCTGGGCCGGCTGGCTCAAGCACCAGACCATGCTGGTCAACGAAAACCGCCTGATGCTGGCCGATGCACGCGCGCGCAAATACCTGGCCGTGCAGATGGAAAAGCATTTCTTCGGCGAAGGTGCCGATGCGGCGCAAGGCTACGTCCCGCCGCCAAGCGAATAAGTTGTCCTCCGGTTCAGGCGCGTCCGTCGCCTGAACCGTTTCTCCCCTCCCTCGCCGTTCTCCCGTCCGCTTCCTCGCCATTCTCTTCTTCGGCTCCTGAGCGCCACGGATTTTTTGCGTCGTTTGCCGGTCTGCCCTGCCTATCCTCATCGTGCCGCTGTCATTCCGCGGTCATGCGACAATCGATAAAATACGCATCACTGCCGACTTTGCATCCCCTTGATCATCCCTTCAGGAAAACATGCCTCTGCTCCGTCCCGCGTCCCTTTCTCGTCGCATTGCCCGCTATACCTTTCCGCTGCTCCTGACTCTTGCTGCCGCCCCCGCGGCCAAGGCTGCCGATGCGCCCGTCGCACTGCCGTCCGGCGTCACGCAAGGACCGTCCGCCGAAGGTATCAGCGAATACCGCTTCGGCAACGGCTTCAAGCTCTTGCTCATGCCCGACGCCGGCAAACCGACCGTCACCCTCAACATGACGTATCTGGTCGGCTCGCGCCAGGAGAATTACGGCGAGACAGGCATGGCGCATCTGCTGGAGCATCTGATGTTCAAAGGCACGCCGCAGCACGGCGCGATCCCGCAGGAATTCAGCAAGCGCGGCATGAACTTCAACGGCACCACCTCGCTGGACCGCACCAACTATTACGAATTCTTCCCCGCCGGCGACGAGAATCTGCAATGGGCCATCGCCATGGAAGCCGACCGCATGCTGAACTCCTTCATCGCACGCAAGGACCTGGACAGCGAGATGACCGTGGTGCGCAACGAATTTGAAAGCGGCGAAAATTCGCCAAGCTCGGTCATGGTCAAGCGCATGCAAAGCGTCGCCTTCGACTGGCACAACTACGGCAACGCCACCATCGGCAACCGCAGCGACATCGAGCACGTCAAGATCGAGAACCTGCAAGCCTTCTACCGCACCTGGTACCAACCCGACAACGCGGTGCTGCTGATCGCCGGCAAGTTCGACCCGGCCAAGGTGCTGGAATGGGTCAATCAAAGCTTCGGCAAGATGGCGAAACCGACGCGCGCGCTGCCCGACTTCTGGACGGTGGAACCGACCCAGGACGGCGAACGCCAGTTCACCATCCGTCGCAGCGGCGACGTGCAGCTGGTCTATGTCGGCTACAAGATCCCCGCCGGCCTGCACATCGATTCGGACGCCATCGGCATTGCATCGGACATCCTGGCCGACACGCCCAACGGTCGCCTGCACAAGCTGCTGGTGGAGACCGGCAAGGCCAGCTCCATCCTGCAATTCCAGCTGGGCGGTTATGCGCCGGGACTGCAAATCATCGGCGCCGTGGTCAAGAAAGGCGAAGCGCTGGAACCGGTGCGCCAGGCGCTGACCGACGCCATCGAATCCTTCGCCGCCACGCCGCCGACGGAAGCCGAGATGGCGCGCGTGCGCGTCAGCAACGCCAATGCTTACGAAAAACTGTTGAGCGACCACCAGCGCATCGGCATTGCCCTTTCCAACGTGCTGGCGCTGGGCGACTGGCGCCTGCTGTTTGCCGGCCGCGATCGGATCGCAAAGATGACGTCACAGCAAGTCGCCGCCGCGGCGGCAAGCTATTTCCGCCGCGACAACCGTACCGTCGGCCTGTTCATCCCCGAAGACCAGCCGCAGCGCAGCGACATGCCGGCAGCACCGGGCATCGACAGCGTGCTGCAGAATTACCAGCCGCGCGCCGCCATCGCCACCGGCGAAGCCTTCGATTCCTCACCGGCCAATCTGGACCGACGCACCCAGCACATCCGCGTCGGCGGACTCAAGCTGGCGCTGCTGCCGAAGAAAACGCGCGGCCAGAGCGTGTCGGTCAGCATGAAACTGAATTGGGGCGACGCCCAAAGCCTGTTCGGCAAGCGGACCGTCGCCGGCATCACCGGCGAAATGCTGGGACGCGGCAGCCAATCGATGACGCGCGAACAACTGGCCGATGAATTCACCCGCCTGAAGATCAGCGGCGGCATCTACAACTTCCAGACCACGCGCGGCAACCTCGACGCCGCCCTGCGCCTGATGGCCGACGTCCTGCAGCATCCGCGCTTCGACGCCGCCGAGTTCGAACAGCTGCGCAAGCAAACCCTGGTCAGCCTGGAATCCTCGCGCAACGATCCGACCTCGCGCGCGCAGGAAGCGCTGGCCAAGCACTTCGACCACTATCCGGCCGGCGACTGGCGCGCAGCACGCTCGCTGGATCAACGCATCGCCGCAGTGCAAGCGCTGTCGCTCGATGAGGTCAAAGCCTTCCATCGAGACTTCTACGGCGCCTCCTCGGGCGAAATCGCCATCGTCGGCGACTTCGACTCCGACGCCGCCGCGCGCACCATCCAGCAAAGTCTCGCCAACTGGACCAGCGCAGCGCCTTATCAACGCGTGCTGCAAGACTATGCCGACATCGCGCCGACGCGCCTGACGATCGACACCCCGGACAAGGAAAACGGCACCTTCATCGCCCGCCTCAACCTCGACATGCGCGACGAAGACCCCGACTATCCGGCGCTGGTCGTCGCCAACTACCTGATCGGCGGCGCCAGCCTGAAATCGCGCCTGGCCGACCGCGTGCGCCAGCGTGAAGGTTTGTCGTACAGCATCAGTTCATTCTTGTCGGTCAGCGCCATCAGCAACGCCGCACAAATCGGCATCGGCGCCATCGCCGCACCGCAGAATCTGGACAAGGTCGACGCCGCCATTCGCGAAGAATTGCAGCGCGTGCTCAAGGACGGTTTCACACAAGAGGAACTCGACCGCGCCAAATCCGGCATCCGCCAGCAACGCGAACAGGCACGCGCGCAAGACGACACCATCAGCAACGGCTGGGTCAATTTGCTGGACCTGGATCGCACCTATGCCTGGGCGGCGCAGCTGGATCAGCGCATCGCTGCATTGACGCTGGATCAGATCAACGACGCCGTGCGCAAACGCCTCACGCTCGACAAAATGAGTGTCGTGATTGCGCGGGATGAGAGCAAGGCGAAGCAGCCTTGAGCGATGTTTTGTTGACGTGAACGGGCCTCTTCAGATGCGCTGACGTCACTGGGTCCCAGCGTTCGCTGGGACGACGGAGTAAGTGTCTATCACGAAAGATAGCAAGCACGATGCCGAAGGCGAGGCATCCTGGGCAAAGCGAAGCGAGCCGATTTCGAAGTCCGCTTGAGAGTAGCCGGTGACGGCAGGTGCAAATCGGATAAAGAGAAAAAATCTGTCTGAGCGAAGCGAGTTCATTTTTTCTCCCGATTTGTGCCTGACGGCGCCGGGAACCCTCGAAGAGGGCTACGACCCAGCGGTCGCTTTCTTTGCTTACTTTCTTTGGCGAGCCAAAGAAAGTGAGTAGCCGCCGGGCTACCCCCGGCAGGGTTGATCGAAGAAAAAACAGAATTAGTTACACCAAAACTTTAGTCGAAACAACGAACACCTCTGGGTCCTGACTTCCGTCAGGACGACAGGGAAACATTCAAGATTCTCCGAAATAAAAAAGCCGCCCAATGAGGCGGCTTTTTTCATCAACGGAGAAAACAGATGTCCTCAGAACTCCAGCTTCTTCACCCCTTCCGAAGTTCCCAGCAGACAAACATCGGCCCCCTGACGCGCAAACAGACCAACCGTCACGACACCCACGATATTGTTGATCGCCGCCTCCATCTCAACCGGCTCGGTGATGCTCAACCCCACCGCATCCAGAATATAGCAACCATTGTCGGTCACAAAGGGCTTGCCATCCTTCATACGCAGCCTGGCCTCGCAGCCCAGCGCCGACAACTTGCGCGCCGCCACGCTGGTCGCCATCGGAATCACTTCCACCGGCAGCGGGAACTTGCCCAGCACGTCCACCAGCTTGGAGCCGTCGGCGATGCAGACGAACTTCTGCGCCACCGAGGCCACGATCTTTTCGCGCGTCAAGGCTGCGCCGCCGCCCTTGATCATCGCGCCCTCCGCATTGATCTCGTCGGCGCCGTCGATGTAGACCGGCATGGTTTCCAGGTCGTTGAGATCGAAGACCTTGATGCCGTGGCCGCGCAGGCGTTCGGCGGTCGCTTCCGAAGAAGCCACTGCGCCCTTGATGCGGTCCTTGATTCTGGCCAGTTCATCGATGAAGAAATTGGCGGTCGAGCCGGTGCCGACGCCGATGATTTCACCGTCGACCACGTATTCGATGGCGGCGCGCGCCACCGCTTGTTTGAGTTCGTCTTGAGTCATGACAGAGTAAGAAAAAAGTTAAAGCGAATCGGGATTAGTGCGAATCTTCCGGTTTTTCGTCCAGCGTCTCGAACAGGGCAATCTGCAACCTGGAATGCAACCTGACCAGCTTGCTCCACAACAACCACAGCAGCCCCGCCGCGCCCAGCAGCACGAAGGCCAGCAGGTTGAGCGGCGGCAAGATGCTGGCGCTCAGGACGAAGATCAGCAACATGATACCGACAATCGACATCACCGGGATCACTTCGGAGATGACGCGCCGCGCCCCCGAGGTATACGAACCGGCGAATTCCGGCTTGACGCCGACCTCGGCCAGCAGCATCGCCAGCGCCTGCAGCTTGCGGTACGTCGCGATCAGGAAAGGCAGCGATAATACCAGAGCGCCGCCCCAGATCACGGCTTTGTGGATTTGCCGGTCGCCGATCCAGGCCGACAACCAGTGGCTGATGCCATCGACGAAGAAGGCGCCGGACAGGAAAATCGCCACCACCAGCGCAATGTTCACGAGCACCTGCAACAGGATGCGCCGGATGATTTTACTGATCTCGGCCCGCTCGCCCTGCGGCTGCAGGCTTTCCAGCCAGCCCGAATACATGCCGAGGATGCCGGAGATTTTTTTCGGCACCAGCGAGACCGCTTTGCTCGACAAGGGATCCGCCGCCTTGATCAGATAAGGCGTCAGCAACGCGGTCACCGCCGACACCGCCACCACGATCGGATAGAGGAAGTCACTGGTGACCTTCAGGCTCACGCCGAGCGCCGCGATGATGAAAGAGAATTCGCCGATCTGCGCCAGCCCCATGCCCACGCGCATCGGCGTGCGACCGCCGTGGCCGGCCAGGAAGGTGCCGATGCCGCAACTGAACAGTTTGCCGAACACGACAGCGAGCGTGATCACCAGGATCGGCAGCCAGTACCGGGCCAGCACGTTCGGGTCGAACAGCAGGCCGATGGCGACGAAGAAGATGGCGCTGAACATGTCGCGGACCGATTCGATCAGGCGCTCGATGCGATGGATCTGGCGCGACTCGGCCATCACCGCGCCGACCAGGAAAGCACCCAGCGCGACGCTGTATTGCAGCTTCATCACCAAGAGGCAGAAACCGAACAGGATGCCGAGCACGGTGACCAGCAGCATCTCGTTGCTCTTGAAGCGCGCCACGTAGTTGAGCAGGCGCGGCACGATCAGGATGCCGACCACCAGCGCGACGATCATGAACAGCAGCAGCTTGCCGACGGTATTGAGCACTTCGCCGGAATCGACCGAGCCGCTGGTGGCGATGCCGGACAGCAGCGCGATCATGCCGATGGCGAGGATGTCTTCGACGATCAGGATGCCGAAGATGATCTGGGCGAACTTCTCGTTCTTCATGCCCAGCTCGTTGAGCGCCTTGACGATGATGGTGGTCGACGACACCGCCAGCATGGCGCCGAGGAAGACGGCATCCATGGTTTTCCAGCCGAAGTAGATGCCGATCTCGTAGCCGATCCAGATCATCAGCATGATTTCGGCGACGGCGGCGACCACGGCGGTGGCGCCGACCTTGGCGAGTTTCTTGAGACTGAATTCCAGGCCCAGCGAAAACAGCAGGAAGATCACGCCCAGCTCGGACAGGATGTGGACGGTCTTGTCGTCCTGGATCAGGTTGAACGGCGGCGTGTGCGGGCCGATGATGACGCCGGCCACGATATAGCCGAGCACCACCGGTTGCTTGAAGCGGTTGAACACGACGGTGACGACGCCGGCGATCAGCATGATCACGGCAAGGTCCTGGATAAACAGTTCAACAGCATGCATGCGGTGTATTCCCCTTATAAGGCTGGCCGACGGGGCGGCCTGGTTGACGATGTCCGACTGGCGACTGGTTTGAGGCGGATGCCGGACCAGTTTCGGATTGGACGCACGATGCTTGCCCTCTGTGCGGCAATGCGTCGGTACGTGGAAAATGGATGAGCCCTCTTGCCAGGACAAGCAGCAGACTGGCAGGCTGTCCCGATTGAGTTTGCTTCGTTGGTTGGCCGACGGCGGCGACATTTCGGCCTGTGTCAGCTTGCTTCTGCGGGTTCGGCTTGGTCAACAGATCTTCAGCGTACTGAAAACGCAGTTGCAGCCGATAGACTACGACGATTGGATTTGGTGCACCGGATAAAGTTGCTGCACCGTATCGTCGCCGGCAGGCGCAAAGTTAGCACAGTCGACATGACGACTGCAAATTTTATCGTGGCACGGGCGCAGGGAAAATATGCGGAGATACGCGGAGATAAGCAAAGCCGGCGCGGGAAAGACCATCGGGCCGCCTGCATCCGATCGGCATTCGAGGGCAGGCACAGAACGTGCTAATAAGCCTTCTTGTTGCTTTGCCCTACTCCGGCACACGCACCTGAATTTCTGCAGCCTTTTCGTCGAACGTGATCCGTGTGGCGAATTTGGCGCGCTTCATCGGAAAACGCGACTGGAAGTGGCGGACATTGCCGGAGCCGGAAATGACACGACGCACAAACTGATAGTACGCATCCATATCGATCACATGCACCGCCAGAAAATAGTCATATTCGCCCGACACGAAATAGCACTGCATCACCTCGGCCTCTTTGGCCATGCGCTGCTCGAACTCCTGCATGTGCTCGTCGGACTGGTTGTTGAGCGAAATTTCAAGGAAGGCCAGCATGCCGTAGCCGAGCGCAAACGGGTCGACCATCGCCACTTCGGCGTTGATGATGCCGGCCTCGCGCAGCTCGCGGATGCGGCGCAGGCAGGTCGGTTGCGAGATGTGCAATTTCTCCGCCAGGATACGGGTCGGAATCTGATTGTCTTTCTGCAGCAAGTTCAAGAGCTTGCGGTCGACCTTATCGAGCGTATGGTATTTGGGCATAAAAACGAAAGTTCAATTTTTTTTGGTCAGGCACTCAAAAAGCCTTTGCAAGCTGTTTCTTATGTTGTACCGTCTGCATTATTCGGAAACCGACGTTGAATAGTACAGCGTGTTTTATAGTCTGTGAAATAGGTCTGAAAACAGCTCTATGAAGCGATGTCTGTGAAGCGTCTCTGAATAAGCAAAAAAGGGGCTGTTGCACAATCGGGATAACCAGTCGCTTCGGAGGAGAACCCAAAGGATGCGCGCCGGCCCGGTGTTCACCAGTCGCAATTCAGTGTCATGGCAAGCGTAGTTTATTTCAATCTACAGAGGGAATTTATGAAACTCAAGAGCACAATTATTCCATTAACTGGCGCAATCGCATTGGCTTTCGCTGGCGCAGCTTATTCGCAGGAAGTCGTCAAGATCGCTCACGTCGGCCCTCTCTCCGGTCCTAACGCCCACATGGGCAAGGACAACGAAAATGGCGCCCGCATGGCCATCGACGAACTCAACGCCAAGGGTTTCACCATCGGCGGCAAGAAAGTCAAATTCGAACTGGTCGGTGAAGACGATGCTTCCGATCCGAAGCAAGCCACTGCCGTTGCGACCAAGCTGGTCGACCAGAAGGTCGCCGCCGTTATCGGTCACTTGAATTCCGGCACCACCATCCCCGCTTCCAAGATTTACAACGACGCCGGCATCCCGCAAGTGTCGCCATCGGCCACCAATCCGAAGTACACGCAACAAGGCTTCAAGACCGCCTTCCGCGTGGTCGCCAACGATGCCCAGCTGGGCGCCGTGCTGGGCAAATACGCTGTGACGGCACTGAAGACCAAGAACGTCGCCGTGATCGACGACCGTACTGCATATGGCCAGGGCGTTGCTGAAGAATTCGCCAAGGGCGCGCAAGGCGCGGGCGCCACCATCGTCGGCAAACAATTTACCAACGACAAGGCAACCGACTTCAACGCGATCCTGACTTCGATCAAGGCCAAGAAGCCTGAAGTCGTGTTCTTCGGCGGCATGGACGCTGTCGGCGGCCCGATGCTGCGCCAGATGAAGCAACTGGGCATCAATGCCAAGTTCATGGGCGGCGACGGCATCTGCACCGGCTCCCTGCCGGGTCTGGCCGGCGATGGCCTGATCGACGATCAGGTGGTCTGCGCTGAAGCCGGCGGTGTCGACACAGCCGGCAAGAAGGGCATGGACGACTTCCGCGCAGCATACAAGAAGAAGTTCGGCATCGAAGTCGTCTATAACGCTGCTTACGCTTACGACGCCACGATGACTGTCGCCGACGCGATGAAGAAGGCAAACTCGGCCGATCCGGCCAAGTACCTGCCTGAACTGGCCAAGATCAGCCACAAGGGCGTGACCGGCACCATCGCTTTCGACGATAAGGGCGACATCAAGAACGGTTCGCTGACGCTGTACACATACAAGAAGGGTGAACGCACCCTGCTGGCTGTGGTCAAGTAAGCTTCCGCTTCACCATGAAGAACGCGCCTGATGAAAGTCAGGCGCGTTTTTTATTGACCGTTCCGTTCGCGGCGTCAACGATCGGGAGCAGATCGGGAGCAGGCAACAAAAAAGCGCCCGCTGGGCGCTTTTTCAATTGTGCTGCGAAATGCCGTCGTACGCTTACTTCTGCGTGAGCACCCACTTCACCAGGGTGCGCGCTTCCGCTTCGGAAACCTGCGCATTGGCCGGCATCGGGATCGCGCCCCATACGCCGGAACCGCCCTTCAATACTTTTTGCGTCAGCTTGTCTTCGGCGTCTTTCTGGCCTTTGTACTTTGCCGCCACGTCCTTGAACGCCGGACCGACGATCTTGGTCTGCACCGAGTGACAGGCCATGCAGTTTTTGGACTTGGCCAGATCGGCCGGCGCCGCCTGCGCAAAAGCCTGGGCGGAGAAGCCGAATGCCAGCACGGCCGAGGCGATGAATAAAGACTGTTTCATTGTTACCCTCCAAGAAGTTCTGCGTATTCTACAACTCTTTGCAGGGTCGCTTGTATGGGCCGGCGCATATAAACATCATGTTGCCAGCGCTTCACTCCAAAGATGAAAGTGAGATGCATTCATAAAAATCGGTTGCGATAAGAAAGCCGGATCGATCCGGCTTTTTTACCGTTTCCAACCGCCGCGATCAACCTGTCACAGCCCCCTTGCTTGCGGTCGACGCCAACGTAGCATACTTCGCCAGCACGCCGCGGGTATAGCGTGGTGCGGGCTGCTTCCAGTTGGCGCGGCGGCGGGCGATTTCGTCTTCCGGCACGTTGAGCTGGATCAGCAGCTGGCGCGCATCGATGGTGACCGAATCGCCTTCTTCGACCAGGCCGATGACGCCGCCGACGAAGGCTTCCGGCGCCACGTGACCGACCACCATGCCCCAGGTGCCGCCCGAAAAACGGCCGTCGGTAATCAGGCCGACCGACTCGCCCAGGCCTTTGCCGATCAGCGCCGACGTCGGCGCCAGCATTTCCGGCATGCCCGGGCCGCCCTTCGGCCCCAGATAGCGCATCACGAGCACGTCGCCCGACTGGATCTTGTCGGCCAGGATCGCGTCCATGGCGCTGTATTCGTCGTCGAACACGCGCGCCGGGCCGGTGATGACCGGATTCTTGAGGCCGGTGATCTTGGCGACGCAGCCTTCCGGCGCCAGGTTGCCCTTGAGGATGGCCAGGTGGCCTTGCTGGTACAAAGCCTTGTCGATGGGACGAATGACGTCCTGGTCGGCGCGCAGCTCGGGGATGCTCTCCAGCTCTTCGGCGAGGGTCTTGCCGGTGATGGTCAGGCAGTCGCCGTGCAGCAGGCCGGCCTGGTGCAACACCTTCAGCACGGCAGGAATGCCGCCGGCCTTGTGCAGGTCGGTGGCGACGTATTTGCCGGACGGCTTGAGGTCGCAGATGACCGGCACTTTCTGGCGCACGCGCTCGAAATCGTCGATGGTCCATTCGACTTCCGCCGCGTGGGCGATGGCGAGGAAGTGCAGCACGGCGTTGGTGGAACCGCCGGTGGCCATGATCAGCGACACGGCATTCTCGATCGACTTGCGGGTAATGATGTCGCGCGGCTTGATGTCTTTCTTGACGGCCTCGACCAGCACGCGCGCCGACTCGGCGGCGGAGCCGGTCTTTTCGTCGTCGGGATTGGCCATGGTCGAGGAATAGAACAAGCCCATGCCCAGCGCTTCAAACGCCGACGACATGGTGTTGGCGGTGTACATGCCGCCGCAGGAGCCGGACGACGGGCAGGCGTTGCGCTCGATGCCGTCGAAATCTTCCTGCGACATGCGGCCGGCGGAAAACTCGCCCACGGCTTCGAAGGCGGAGACGATGGTCAGGTCCTTGCCCTTCCAGTTGCCCGGCTTGATGGTGCCGCCGTAGACGTAGATGCCCGGCACGTTGGTGCGCGCCAGCGCGATCATGCCGCCCGGCATGTTCTTGTCGCAGCCGCCGATGACGACCACGCCGTCCATCCATTGGCCGTTGACGGCGGTCTCGATGCAGTCGGCGATGACTTCGCGCGAGATCAGCGAATACTTCATGCCTTCCGTACCCATCGACATGCCGTCGGAAATGGTCGGCGTGCCGAACACCTGCGGATTGGCGCCGGCCTGCTTGATGGCGGAGATCGCCACGTCGGCCAGCTTTTGCAGGCCGGAGTTGCACGGCGTGATGGTGGAATGCCCGTTGGCGACGCCGATCATCGGCTTGTCGAAGTCTTCCTTTTCATAGCCCAGGGCGTAGTACATCGAGCGGTTCGGGCTGCGCGAAACTCCCTGGGTAATGTTCTTTGAACGGCGGTTGAATGGCATGCGTGTCTCCTGGTTGATTTCATTGCGGCCCGCACCAGGAGCGACACTGGCGCGAACCTGTCCATCTACGGTGCGGACGTAGTCCTGATTACGAGTTAGATTGCCTTGCACATTGCCTTCTGTCAAATATATGATTCGTCATCGATTAAGACGGATCACATATGAGTGCAGATTCCAGACTGGAGTTGCGCCAGTTGCGCTACTTCGTTGCCGTTGCCGAAGAAAAACATTTCGGCCGCGCCGCCATCCGGCTGCACATGACCCAGCCGCCGCTGTCGCAGACCATCCAGGCGCTGGAAGACATGCTGGGCACGCCGCTGTTTGCGCGCACCAAGCGCAGCGTCGCCCTGACGCCGGCCGGGCTGGCCTTGCTGCCGGAAGCCCAACGCATCCTGCAACAGGCCGGCGCCCTGCCCGACCTGGCGCGCCGCGCCGCCAGCGGCGCCTCGGGACTGCTCTCGCTATCGTTCATTTCGACCGCGGATTACAGTATCTTGCCGCCCTTGCTGCAACAATTCCGGGCGCGTTATCCGCAGGTGCAGATCGATCTGCGCGAAGCCACCACCGACATCCAGCTGGAAGACCTGATGCAAGGCAAGATCGACGCCGGCCTCTTGTTGCCGCCCTTGCCGGACAAGGCGCAGAGCGCGCTCGATTATCTGCCGCTGCTGTCCGAGCCGCTGGTGGCGGCAATCCCGAGCGGCGTGGTGCGCGGCAAGAATGCGATTGCGCTCAAAAGCATCCGCGAGCTGCCGCTGATCATCTTCCCGCGCCGGATCTCGCCGGCATTTCATGACACCATCCTGAGCTGCTTCCGCGATGCCGGCGTGACGCCGCACATCGGGCAGGAGGCGATCCAGATGCAAACCATCGTCGGCCTGGTGTCGGCTGGCATGGGTATGGCACTTGTGCCACAATCCGTGTCTAACCTGCAGCGCCCCGGCGTCGATTACCGCCCGCTGACCGGCAAGGCGCCCCTGATCGAAACCGGGCTGGCCTGGCGGCGCGACAGCGCTTCGCCAGTGTTGCGCGCGTTTCTCGACATGGTGGCGAGGCCGCCGGCGACGTAACGCCGCAGGTTTCCCAATATTCGTTCTGAAAGAGTTCACATGCTGATACACCCGATGCCCAATCCGATCGCCTTCTCCATCGGCCCTTTGCAAGTGCATTGGTACGGCCTGATGTATCTGCTGGCGTTCGCGCAGTTCATCGCGCTGGGCCGCCTGCGCATCAAGCAGCCGCACATCGCCGCCGTCGGCTGGAAGAAGGAAGACCTCGACGACATGCTGTTCTACGGCGTGCTGGGCGTGGTGATCGGCGGACGTCTCGGCGAGGTGCTGTTCTACAACCCGAGTTACTACTTCGCCAATCCGGCCGACATCATCGCGGTGTGGAAAGGCGGCATGTCCTTCCACGGCGGCTTCCTCGGCGTGCTGATCGCGATGTATATCTGGGGCCGCAAGCGCGGCCGTCATCTGATGGACATCATGGACTTCATCGCGCCGATGGTGCCGCTCGGCTACGCCGCCGGCCGCCTGGGCAACTTCATCAACGCCGAACTGCCGGGTCGCCTGGCGGATCCGTCGCTGCCGTGGGCCATGATCTGGCCCAACGTCGACAACCTGCCGCGCCATCCGTCGCCGATTTACCAGATGCTGGTGGACGGCATCCTGCTGTTCATCATCCTGTGGTTCTTTGCCCGCAAGCCGCGTCCGCGCATGGCGGTGGCCGGCATGTTCTCGCTGCTGTACGGCTGCGCGCGCTTCTTCACCGAATACTTCCGCACGCCCGATTACAACGTCAGCTTCGGTGGCATCACCATCTCGGCCGGGCAGATGCTGTCGGTGCCGATGATCGTGCTGGGTATTGTGTTGTTGATCGTCGCCTACAGGAAAAAGGGCGCTGCAGTCTCGACTGCCTGAACATGCGCTTGAGCGGCGGCAATGCGGTCGCCGCTCAAACGGACACACGCTACAGCGACGTCGTCAGCGCCGTAAGCCAGTCCGGCGAATGGTCGAGCAGGAAAACTTCCACCGATTTGTCCCATCCCGTCAGGACCAGCACGCCGATGGCGATGAACAGAATTCCCAGCACAATCTTTCCCCACGAACCAGCGCCTTGCAGCTTGCCACGCATCTTCAGCATGGCCTGACGCGACAGCATTCCCAGCAAGGCAATCGGCAAACCCGCTCCCAAGCCGAACACAGCCATCATCGCCACGATCTGCGGCAAGTCGCGTCCCTGGCTGGCCAGGGTAATCGCCGCGCCCAGCGTCGGGCCGACGCATGGGCTCCAGATCAAGCCGAGCAGCAAACCCACCAGAAACTGCCCGCGCAATCCCCGAACATTCAGTGTCGACAATATTTTGCCGCCGACGCCGCTTGCACCTGATGTGGCGACGGCAAAACCTTCCTGCAGTTTTCTTGACAACAGCACGATGCCGATCAGGATCAGGACCAGCGCGGCAACCAGCTGAAAGCCGCCCTGCCCTACACCCAGGCGCGCACCGGCGCTTGCCAGCACGGTGCCGACGATGGCGAACGAGACCGACATGCCGATTGCAACGGCGAATGGGCCGTAACGATGCTCGTGGATGGCTGAGCCGATGATCACCGGCAACAGCGGCAGCACGCAAGGCGACAAGGTCGACAGTACGCCCGCCGCCAAGGCGACGACATACGAGGTGACGCCGAATTCCATGATGCTTGCCTTCAGGCTGCGATCAGAGCGCCTTGCCGATCAGGCTGTCGATGGAGGCCTTGCGCGTGTCGCCGGTGGAGCGCCCCTGCTCCTTGCCACCCTTGAAGACGATCAGCGTGCTTTGTTGCGAGACGTTGAACGCCTTGACGATATCTTTTTGCGCGTCGAAATCGACTTCAAGGAAACTGACGTTCTTGAACGCCGGATCCTTGATCAGCGCGGAAACGATGGGGTCCTGCGCCCGGCAGGTCGGACACCAGTCGGCGTGGACGTGGACGACGACCGGCTTGCCGCTCTTGTTGAGCGCATCGAACTGTGCCTGTGTGAAATGCTGGCCGGCAGCAAAAACTGAAGCGGCGACGCCGGCTTGCAGGAGTAAAAAGACAACCAGCGTTTTGAGGAGTTTCATGGTGTTTCCCTTCGTTGCCTGGATGAACATGGTGTGAAGCTTGCGGGATGCCGCCTGCCTTTTGGTCGGTCGATTCCGGGAAATCTTACAGTTTGTTTGCCTATCGTGTTTGAACGCTGCACAAAGCAAAAAAGCACATGCATCGGATAGTCGATGCATGTGCTTGCAGGCTGATGCCGCTGGCACTGCCTCCGATGGGAAGCCGTGCAACAACTTGCCGGCGCCGGTTCCGGCTTAAGGACGCAGCGCGCTGGCGGCTTTGGCCAGGGCAGTGATCTTGTTCCAGTCGCCGATCTCGATGGCGTTCTTCGGCGTCAGCCAGGAACCGCCGACGCAGGCCACGTTCTTGCACGCCAGGAATTGCGACGCGGTCTCTTGCGAGATGCCGCCGGTCGGGCAGAAGGTGACGTCGGCCAGAGGGCCGGCAATCGCGTTGAGCATGCCGATGCCGCCGGCCGGCACCGCCGGGAACAACTTCAACTGGCGGAAACCGGCTTCGCGCGCCGCCATCACTTCGGATGGCGTCATCACGCCCGGCAGCAACGGCAGGCCGCTGGATTTGGCCGCGGCGATCAATGCCGGCGTCAGGCCCGGTGAAACACCGAACACCGCGCCCGCGTCACGCGAGGCGGCGAATTCTTCCGGGCTGGTCAAGGTGCCGACGCCGACGATGGCACCAGGCACCTGCTCGGCAATCGCGCGGATCGCCGGCAAGCCGTGTTCGGTGCGCAGCGTCACTTCCAGCACGCGGATGCCGCCGGCGACCAGCGCCTTGGCCAGCGGCACGGCATGTTCCAGTTTGTCGATGGCGATCACGGGGATGACCGCCGAAGTACGCATGATTTCCAGGATATTCATACTGTCGCTTTCTCATTTTCCAAAATAGGCGGCAAACCGAAGCTTGTCCCCCCCTCTTCCGCCGCGCTCACGTTGGCGCGGAAGACGCTGAACAATTCACGGCCCATGCCGGTCTGGTTGCCCGCCAGGTTGGCGGTGTCCGAGGTGCGGGCAGCCCATTCGGCTTCCGACACCAGCGCTTCCAGGATACCGGCTTCGGCGTCCAGGCGAATCATATCGCCTGTGCGCACAAAACCCAACGGTCCGCCGGCCAATACCTCCGGCGTCACGTGGATCGCCGCCGGCACCTTGCCCGATGCACCCGACATGCGGCCATCGGTCACCAGCGCAACATGACGGCCCTTGTCTTGCAGGATGCCCAGCGCCGGCGTCAGCGCGTGCAGTTCCGGCATGCCGTTGGCGCGCGGCCCTTGAAACGTCAGTACGGCGACGAAGTCCTTGTCGAGTTCGCCGGCCTTGAAGGCCTTCATGAAGGCTTCCTGCGAGTGGAACACGATGGCCGGCGCCTGCACGGCGCGATGCTCGTGCTTGACCGCGGAAACCTTGATGACCGAACGGCCCAGATTGCCTTGCAACAGTTTCAGGCCGCCATCGGCGGAGAAAGGATTGGCTGCAGGACGCAGCACGGTGTCGTCGCCGCTGTCCTTCGGCGTCGCCTTCCAGGTCACCTTGCCGTCTTCCAGCAACGGCTCGGTGCAATGCGCGCGCAGGCCCTGGCCGAGGATGGTCATGACGTCGTCGTGCATCAGGCCGGCGTCGATCAACTCGCGCAGCACGAAGCCGGTGCCGCCCGCAGCGTGGAAGTGATTCACGTCGGCGGTGCCGTTCGGATAGATGCGGGTCACCAGCGGCACCACCGACGACAGCTTGGAGAAGTCATCCCAGTCGATCACCAGGCCGGCGGCCTTGGCGATGGCGACCAGGTGCAGCGTGTGGTTGGTGGAGCCGCCTGTTGCCAACAAGGCAACGATGGCGTTGACGATGGATTTCTCATCGACCAGACGGCCGACCGGCGTGTATTGCTGGCCTTGTGCGGTGATCTTCAGCGCCTGCTTGGCGGCAGCGGCGGTCAGCACGTCGCGCATCGGGGTATTGGGCGTGATGAAGGCGGCACCCGGCAGATGCAGGCCCATGGCTTCCATCAGCATCTGGTTGCTGTTGGCGGTGCCGTAGAAGGTGCAGGTGCCGGCGTCGTGATAGGACTTCGATTCGGCTTCCAGCAATTCCGCGCGGCCGATCTTGCCTTCCGTATACAACTGGCGGATTTTGACCTTTTCGCTGTTGGTCATGCCGCTGGTCATCGGGCCGGCGGGAACAAACACGGCAGGAATGTGGCCGAAATGCAGTGCGCCGATCAACAGGCCCGGCACGATCTTGTCGCATACGCCCAGGTACAGCGCAGCGTCGAACATGTTATGCGACAAGGCGACCGCGGTGCCCATGGCGATGGCGTCGCGCGAGAACAGCGACAGCTCCATGCCGGTCTGGCCTTGCGTGATGCCGTCGCACATGGCGGGTACGCCGCCGGCGAATTGCGCCACGCCGCCGTCTTCGCGGATGGCGTCCTTGATGATCTGCGGGAAACGTTCGAAAGGTTGATGCGCCGACAACATGTCGTTGTAGGACGAGACGATGGCGATGGAAGGCGCGCGATCCTGTTTCAGTTTCAGCTTGTCGTTGGCGGGGAATGCGGCGAAGCCGTGCGCCAGATTGGTACAGGACAGCGCACCGCGTTGCACCCCTTCATGACGCGCAGCATCGAGGCGCGCCAGATAGGCAGTGCGATAAGGCCGACTACGTTCGGCGATGCGTCGCGTGACGCTGGCTAAGGTAGCGTTGAGAGACATGTTGGATTCCTGATAGCGTTGACAAATGTAATTTTACTACAAAATATTAAATAAAACTCCGTCTTTTACTTGTTTTATTCAAACGAACTACAAATGAAACCAATTGCCTGTTTTTCTTACCAACCTATGACAACTGCATTACAAGTCGATTTCAAGGCAGAATGACGCGACGAATATTGTAGTGAAATTACCATAAAAGAGGTAATTCATGTATAGTAAAGATGCTTCCCGATCCTTCCACTCCCAGCCGAGATTGCAGAACATGCCGCACACAGCACTCACAGCGACCGCCGCCTTCCAGGCACTTTTGTCTCATCACGCCGACGTCCGCGAGCGACACATGCGCGACCTGTTCGCCGCCGACGCCAAGCGCTTCGACCGCATGACCGTGAAAGCTGCCGGCATCCTGCTCGATTACTCGAAGAACCGCGTCGACAATACTACGCTCAAGTTGCTGTTCGAGCTGGCGCGCGAGCGTGGCGTCGAAACGCAACGCGCCGCCATGTTCAATGGCGACAAGATCAACTTCACCGAACACCGTGCCGTCTTGCACACGGCCCTGCGCGCACCGCGCGGCCAAAGCCTGCAAGTAGATGGACAGCACATCGGCGAGGATGTTCATGCCGTGCTGGATCGCATTCACGACTTTGTCGAGCGCGTACGCGACGGCCAGTGGCTGGGCCGCAGCGGCAAGGCGATCACCGACATCGTCAATATCGGCATCGGCGGCTCGCATCTGGGACCGCAAATGGCCTGCACGGCGCTGCGCACCTTCGCCCATCCGCGCCTGAGGATGCATTTCGTTTCCAACGTCGACGGCCATGACCTGGATGAGGTGTTGCAACAAGTTGACGTCGACACAACACTCTTCATCGTCGCCTCCAAAACCTTCACCACGCAGGAAACCATGATGAACGCCAGCTCGGCGCGCAACTGGTTCCTGCAGCGCGCGGGCGAGGCCGAGCTGGCGAAGCACTTCGTCGCGGTGTCGACCAACACCGACGCCGTGCGCTCCTTCGGCATCGATACTGAAAACATGTTTCCGTTCTGGGATTGGGTCGGCGGACGCTATTCGATGTGGTCGTCGATCGGCCTGTCGATTGCACTGGCGATCGGCTTCAAGAATTTCAGCGACCTGCTGGCCGGCGCGCATGCGATGGACAAGCATTTCTGCGAAGCGCCGCTGGAACAAAACATGCCTATCATCCAGGCGCTGATCGGTATCTGGAACCGCAACTGCTTCAACAGCGAATCGCTGTCGATCGCCCCCTACCACCACGACCTGCGCCACTTCCCTGCGTATCTGCAGCAGTTGGAGATGGAAAGCAACGGCAAGCGCATCACGCGCGACGGCACGGCGGTCGGCGTGGCGACCTGTCCGTTCATCTGGGGCGACGTCGGCACCAACGGCCAGCATGCGTTCTTCCAATTGCTGCACCAGGGCACCGACATCACGCCCATCGATTTCATCGCCGTGCTCAAACCGACGCACGACTTGCCCGGCCATCACGCGGTGCTGCTGGCGAACTGTTTCGCGCAGTCGGAAGCCTTCATGCGCGGCAAGCAAGCCGAAGAAGTGCGCGCAGACCTGAGCAAGCAAGGCGTGGACGAAGACGAGATCGATTTCCTGCTGCCGCACAAGACCTTCAACGGCAATCGTCCGAGCAATACGCTGCTGCTCGATGCGCTGACGCCGGCGACGCTGGGCGCACTGATCGCCTTGTACGAGCACAAGACCTTCGTCCAGGGCACCATCTGGGGCATCAACAGCTTCGATCAATGGGGCGTGGAACTGGGCAAGGTATTGGCCAAGACCATCCAGTCCGAGCTAGCCGGCGAAGCCGTGCCGGCGCGCCACGATTGCTCGACCAATGCACTGATCGCGCTGGCGAAACAGGCTTTGTCCTGAAGCGAAAAACCGAACACTATTTACCGAACAACTGACTGAGACAAGAAGACTGCTATGGCTATTTCGGATTTTGACCTGGTTTTATTCGGCGGCACCGGCGACCTGGCGATGCGCAAACTGCTGCCGGCGCTGTACGCCCGCGACCGCGCGCGCGATCTCGTGCCGACCGCGCGCATCATCTGCATCGGCCGCGACAACAAGAGCAACGAAGACTTCCTGCAGGTCGTCGAACAGAACGCCAAGCCGCACATCAGCAGCGCGACCATGGATGCCGATGTCTGGCTGCGCTTCTGCGGCCGCATCCAGTACGTGTCGCTCAACGCCAAGGAAACCGCAACCTACCAGAACCTGGTCGCCGCCCTGCGCAACGATCCGGCGATCTCGCATGTGTTCTACCTGGCGACGCCGCCGACGCTGTTCTCGATGATCTGCGACAACCTGTCGCAAGCCGGACTGGCGACGCCGAACGCCCGCGTGGTGCTGGAGAAACCGCTGGGCCACGACCTCGAGAGCGCCAAGGACATCAACGCGCAAGTCGGCCGTTACTTCAGCGAATCGCAGATCTTCCGCATCGATCACTACCTCGGCAAGGAAGCGGTGCAGAATCTGCTGGCGCTGCGTTTCGGCAATGTGTTGTTCGAACCGCTATGGCGCCGCGAGTGGATTTCCGACGTGCAGATCACCATCGCCGAAGAACTCGGCGTGGGCGGACGTTTCGACTACTACGACACCTCCGGCGCGCTGCGCGACATGCTGCAAAACCATTTGCTGCAACTGCTGTGCATCGTCGCCATGGAACCGCCGGTCTCCAACTCGGCCGATTCCGTGCGCGATGAAAAGCTCAAGGTCTTGCGTTCGCTCAAGCGCTTCACGCCGACCACGCTGGCCATGAACGTCGTGCGCGGCCAGTACCGCGCCGGCCATGTCAACGGCGTCGCCGTCCCGGGCTATCGCAAGGAAGAAGACGCCAATCCCGATTCGCGCACCGAGACCTTTGTCGCGGTCAAGGCCGAGATCGATACCTGGCGCTGGGCCGGCGTACCGTTCTACCTGCGTACCGGCAAGCGCATGGCCGACCAGCTGGCGGAAATCGTGGTGCGCTTCAAGAGCGTGCCGCATTCGATCTTCACGCAGAACAACAGCAGCACGCCGAATTGCCTGGTGATCCGCCTGCAGCCGGACGAAGGCCTGCACATGAACCTGATGGCCAAGACGCCGGGCGACGGCATGCGCCTGAAGCCGGTCGAACTGGAACTGGATTTCCGCGAAAAATTCAAGACGCCGCGCATGGAAGCCTACGAGCGCCTGCTGCTCGACGTGCTGCGCGGCCAGCTGACGCTGTTCATGCGCAGCGACGAACTGGAAGCGGCCTGGGAATGGGTCGAGCCCATCCTCGAACACTGGGACCAGGAAGAAAGCGATCCTATCCCCTACAGCGCCGGCACCTGGGGCCCGGCGGCGGCAAGCGCGCTGATCGGCCGCGACGGTTTGCAATGGCGCGAAGAAGCGCTGCCGGAAGTTTAATTTACAGACTGAACAGAAGCGCCATGCTACTCGACTCCATCCGCACGCATATCAATTCGCTCTCCAAATCGGAGAAGAAGGTCGCGGCTGCCATCCTCGCCAATCCTCAGCTTGCGCTGCAAGAGAACCTGACGGCGCTGGCCAAGAATGCCGAAGTGTCGGAGCCGACCGTGATCCGTTTTTGCCGCGCCATCGGCTACGAGGGATGGCATGATTTCAAACTCAAGCTGGCGCAAAGCCTGGCGCTCGCCCTGCCCGGCGCCAACGAGTCGCTGGGACAGGACGACCTCGCGGTCGACCTCGTCAATAAGATCTGCAGCCGTTCGATCAACACCCTGCTCGACTTGCGCAACCACCTCGATCCCGACGCCATCCAGTTGGCGCTCGACGTCCTGACGCGCGCCAGCAAGATCGAATTCTACGGTCAGGGCACTTCAGGTATTGTCGCCAACGATGCCCAGCACAAGTTCTTCCGCTCGGGCGTGCCGACCGTGGCTTATTCCGACCCGCACATCCACAGTATCGCGGCATCGCTGCTCAAACCCGGCGACGCGGTGGTGGCGATCTCGCAGCGCGGCGGCAATGCGGCGCTGCTGCGCAGCGTACAGCTGGCGCGCAAGGGCGGCGCCGACATCATCGTGCTGGGGCCGAGCGGCACGCCGCTGGCGGAACTGGCGACCGTGCTGGTGCCGATCGACCTGAGCTTCAACATCGACCCTTACACGCCGATCTCGGCGCGCCTGGCGCATCTGGTGGTGATCGACATCCTCGCGGTCGGCCTGGCCCTGCGCCGCGGTCCGGAATTCCGCAAGAAGATGCAGAACGCACAAAAATCCCTGCAAAAATTCGACATGCAGTTCGATTCGTTCTTTCGCTGAGCGAATCTTTCCTTTACTCTTGAGGGCGAATTTCCCGTCCTCTTTCCATCGATCTTTCGTTGAGCTTTGCCATGACTTCTGCAACGACACCGACAACTTCCTTCCGCGAGCCGGCCTTCCTGCACCAGCGCCTGCAACGCGACATCGATTTTTTCACGCGGCACGCGTTCGACCCTGCCGGCGGCTTCTTTCATTATCTCAACGACGACGGCGGCGTCTACGACGACAGCCGCCATCTGGTCAACAGCACGCGCATGGTGTTTTGCCATGCGCTGGCATATCGCTTCACCGGCAAGGAAATGCACCGCGATGCCGTGCGCCACGGCCTGAAGTTTTTGCAGGAACGGCACCGGCAACCGAGCTACGGCGGCTACGCCTGGGTGCTCAAGGACGGCGTGCCGATCGACCGCACGCAACATTGCTACGGCCTGGCGTTCGTGCTGCTGGCGTATGCACATGCCTATGACATCGGCGTGGAAGAAGCACGGGCGCATATCGATGCCACCTTCGATCACATGGAAAAGCTGTTCTGGTCCGAACAGCACGGCCTCTACGCCGACGAAGCGACGCCCGAAGGCGTGGTGTCGCCCTATCGCGGCCAGAATGCCAACATGCACAGCTGCGAAGCCTTGCTGGCAGCTTATGAAGCCACCGGCGACATCCGCTTCCTGCATCGCGCGGAACGGCTGGCGCGCAACATCACCGTGCGCCAGGCGGCGCTCGCCAACGGCTGGATCTGGGAACACTACACCGCCGACTGGAAGATCGACTGGGAATACAACCGCCACGACAACACCAACATGTTCCGCCCCTGGGGTTACCAGCCGGGCCACATGACGGAATGGTCCAAGCTGCTGCTGATCCTCGAGCGCCACGCCGAGCATCTGCAGGATGACGCGAGCTGGCTGGCGCCGCGCGCGCGCGCCTTGTTCGACGTCACGATTCCCGTCGCCTGGGATGAAGAACACGGCGGGCTGTTCTACGGCATCGCACCCGACAACAGCGTGTGCGACGGCGACAAGTATTTCTGGGTGCAGGCCGAATCGCTGGCCACCGCCGCCCTGCTGGCGCAACGCACCGGCGAGGCGATCTACTGGGAAGTCTACGACCAACTCTGGCAGTACAGCATGCAGCACCTGATCGATCAGGAGCGCGGCGGCTGGTACCGCATCCTGCAACGCGACAACACGCGCTACGGCCCCGAAAAACCGCCGCACGGCAAGACCGACTTCTACCATCCGCTCGGCGCTTATCTGGAATCGCTGAATGCTGTCGGTGCGCCATTGCCGAAAAAACGCCAGGGCCTGTTGCCACGTTAGAATGTCGTTTAGTTCATCACATCGAGATTGATTGCCATGACTCAACTAGACCAACTCAAGCAATACACCACCATCGTGGCCGACACCGGCGACTTCCAGGCGATGAAGGCGTTCGCGCCGCAAGACGCGACCACCAATCCCTCGCTGATCCTCAAGGCCGTGCAAAAGGACGAATACAAGCCGCTGCTGGAAAAGGTCGTGCGCGAGCATGGCAAGCTGAGCACCGACGGCATCATCGACCGGTTGCTGGTGGCGTTCGGCCTGGAGATCCTGAAGATCATCCCCGGCCGTGTCTCGACCGAAACCGATGCGCGCCTGTCGTTCGACACCGAAGGCACCATCGCCAAAGGCCGCGCGCTGATCAAGCTGTATGAAGCCGCCGGCATCAAGCGCGAGCGCATTCTGATCAAGATCGCTTCGACCTGGGAAGGCATCCGCGCCGCGGAAGTGCTGGAAAAGGAAGGCATCCATTGCAACCTGACGCTGCTGTTCTCGCTGCCGCAAGCCATCGCCTGCGCCGAAGCCAAGGTGCAATTGATTTCGCCGTTCGTCGGCCGCATCTACGACTGGTTCAAGAAATCGAGCGGCCAGGAATACACCGGCGCCGACGATCCGGGCGTGCAATCGGTGCGCAGCATCTACACCTACTACCGCAAGTTCGGCTATGCCACCGAAGTGATGGGCGCGAGCTTCCGCAACACGTCCCAGATCGTCGAACTGGCCGGCTGCGACCTGCTGACCATCAGCCCGGACCTGTTGCAAAAGCTGGCGGAGAGCGATGCGCCGGTGGAACGCAAATTGAGCAAGGACGCGGCGCAATCGGCCGACCTGAAGAAGGTCTCGCTGGACGAAAAGACATTCCGCCTGTCGCTCAACGACGACGCCATGGCAACGGAAAAACTGTCGGAAGGCATTCGCCTGTTCTGTGCCGATGCGGTCAAGCTGGACAAGATCGTCGACGGCTTGCGCTGAGCAAGGCATAGCAACCGCGAAAAGAGGGACGCAGATGCGTCCCTTTTTCATTGCTGCCGACACTCATCGCCGGTCAGTTTCAATTCTTCAGTTCGTCCGGCACCTTGCCGCCGTTCTCCGCCAGCTTGGTCATGACCTGCTTGTGCAGCCAGATGTTCATGGCGGCCGAGTCATTGGTATCGCCCTGATACAGCAGCTCGGTCGCCAGTTCCTTGCGCGCAGCCAGGCTGCTGTCCAGATCGAGCAGTTTCATCAGGTCGACGATGGACGTCCGCCAGTTCAGTTTCTGCGGATTCTTTTCGGCCATGTCGTTCAGGATGCCTTCCACGTCGACTAATGGCATCACCTGCCCCGCAACGACACCGGCATCCGATGCAGGCGCAGTGGTATTGACGGCATCATTCTGGGTGGGATGGGAAGAAGGAAAAATCTTGCTGAAAATATTGCTCAGAATGCCCATGGCGTTCTCCTGAAAGGGAATAGACAAAGCTGTTGCCCAAAGAGACAACAGCCAGCTGAGAGAGCCCTGTTCAGGTGAAGTTCCTGCGCACTTTGTAACGCAATGACAAGTAGCGTGCATGCCGAAGAACTTCAATCGTGCCCGCAGCTTTTCGCGAAACATAAATAAAAAGAGGCGGGATCTCCGCCTCTTTTCTTTCACCAAATTACTGTCCGCCGATCGTATGCGCGATTACAGCTTTTCGGTCTCGCCCGATTTAGGCTGCCACTTCATCAGGCGCTTTTCGATCACGCCGACCGCGACGTCCAGCACCAGCGCAAAGGCCGTCAGCACCACAATGCCGGCAAACACGGTATTGATGTCGAAGCTGCCCTCCGCCTGCAAAATCAGATAACCGACGCCGCGCGCCGAGCCGAGGTACTCGCCCACCACCGCGCCGACGAAGGCCAGGCCGATGGATGTATGCAAACTGGAAAACACCCACGACGTCGCCGACGGCAGATAGACCGTGCGCAATAGCTGGCGTGCATTGGCGCCGAGCATGCGCGCATTGGCGAGCACCACCGGGCTGACTTCCTTTACGCCCTGATAGACGTTGAAGAACACGATGAAGAACACCAGCGTCACCGCCAGCGCAACCTTGGACCAGATGCCCAGGCCGAACCACATCGCAAAGATCGGCGCCAGGATCACGCGCGGCATCGAATTGGCGGCCTTGACGTAGGGATCGAGGATGGCCGACGCCACCGGCGACAGCGCCAGCCAGAGACCGATGCCCAGGCCCAGCACGGTGCCGATGCCGAAGGCCAGCACCGTTTCCGTCAGCGTGACCAGCAGGTGCGAATAAATCTCCGCCGGGAAAGTCAGCGTAAAGAAGGTGGTGTCGCCGAAGCCGACTTCCAGCGAGCCGCTGCCGACGGTGAACCATTGCCAGATGCGCACCGCGACTTTCAGCGGTTCGCCGAAGAAGAACGCGGTCTGCTCATTGCGCGTGGCGATGTGCCAGACGCCGAGCACGACGACCAGCACCAGCAGTTGCCAGAAGCGCAGATTTTTATGACTTGGTTTGAGGAATTTCCACATGACGATTCTTTGTTCAGTTTTCTGTGTCGGCCGGCCGAGGACTCAGGCCGCGGTTTTTTGTTGCTGATATCCCTTGAGCACTTCGTCGCGCAGGACCGACCAGATTTGCTGGTGCAGCTCGACAAAACGGGGATGCGTGCGAATCTCGGCGACGTCGCGCGGACGCGGCAGGTCGATCGTGAATTCGCCGATGGGATGCGTGGCCGGACCAGCCGACAGCACCACCACGCGGTCGGACATGGCGATGGCTTCGTCGAGGTCATGCGTGATGAACAGCACGGCTTTTTTCTTGGCGTTCCACAGATCGAGGACTTCGTTTTCCATCAGCTGACGGGTCTGGATATCGAGCGCGGAAAACGGTTCGTCCATCAGGATGATGTCCGGATCCATGATCAGCGTCTGCGCCAACGCCACGCGCTTGCGCATGCCGCCCGATAATTGATGGGGATAGCGGTCGCCGAAGCCTTTGAGGCCGACGCGCGCCAGCCATTGTTCGCCGAGCTCTTTCGCCTCGCGATCATCCATGCCGCGATATTGCAGGCCGGCGACGACGTTCTCCAGCGCACTGCGCCATGGCATCAGCGCCTCGGCCTGGAACATGTAGCCGGCGCGCTTGTTGATGCCGGCCAGCTCTTCGCCGAAGACCTTGATGCTGCCCGAGGATGGTTGCAACAAGCCGGCGCCGACATTGAGCAAAGTCGATTTGCCGCAGCCGGTCGGTCCCACGACGGAGACGAACTCGCCCGGCGCGATCGCCAGCGTGGTGTTGGCGACGGCGGTGTAACGTTGCGTTCGGTCGTCCTTGGAAACAAAGGTGCAGGTAATGTCGTCGAGAAAAAGTGCTGGCGTCATAGCGAGGATTTTCCGGCCGGGCCGAATGTTGGTGCGTTGAGAGAAAGCATCAAAACAAAGATGATGAATACAAAATACGGGACTGCAAATTGCAGACGGGCACCCGAAGGCGCCCGTGTGTTGTCACTGATGAAGGTCGCTTACTTGTACTTGGCGTTGGCCTTCTTGACGAAATCGTTGGTGTAGGTCTTGGACAAATCGATCTTCTTGTTGGCCAGATCGGGCTCGAAGGCTTGCAGCGTCTTCAAGGCAATCGCCGGGCCGGCATCCGGGAAGACGCCATCCGGAGAAATCGCTTCGCGCACCTTCAGGAAGGCTGCAATGTACAGCGCTCGGTCGCCCAGCAGATAGCTTTCCGGAACGGCCTTGATGATGTCGGAAGGACCGGCCTTCTGGATCCATTTCAGCGCGCGCACCATGGCGTTGGTCAGCGCTTGCGTGGTGTTCGGATATTTCTTGATGAAGGCTTCCGGCGCGTACAAGGTCGCTGCCGGCATCGGGCCGCCGAAGACCTCGTTGGTGTCCTTCAGCGTGCGGGTGTCGGCGATGGTCTTGATTTCACCCTTTTGCTCCAGCATGGCGATCACCGGATCCAGGTTGGCGATCGCATCGATCTGGCCGGAACGGATGGCGGACAAGGCGCCGGCCGCTGCACCGACGCCGATAAAGGACACGTCGGTCGGCTTCAGCCCGGCCTTGGCCAGAACGAAGCTGGCCATGACGCTGGTCGAGGAACCCGGCGCCGTCACGCCGATCTTCTTGCCCTTCAGGTCGGCGATGGTCTTGTAGTTCGGCATGGTCTTGTTGTTGACCGAGAACACGATTTGCGGTGCACGGCCTTGCAAGACGAAGGCGACGATGGACTGGTTCTTTGCCTGCATGTTGATGGTGTGCTCGTAAGCGCCGGAGACCACGTCCGCGCTGCCGCCCACCATGGCCTGCAGCGCCTTGGCGCCGCCGGCGAAGTCGGAGATTTCGACTTGCAGGCCTTCATCCTTGAAGTAACCCAGTTGCTCGGCCACGGTCAACGGCAGGTAGTAGAACAGGTTCTTGCCGCCGACGGCGATGGATACCTTCGGTTTTTCCAGCGTCTGCGCGAACAGATTGCTATTGAAGGTGAGGTAGCCGGCCAGGAACAGGGCCAGGGCGATGGCGAATTGCTTCAGGTTGAACTTCATGCGGTCTCCTCCTATGAACGTGCTTATTTGTGCGTGCTTATACTGACTTGTTGCTTGACTTCAGGCCGTCCTGGAATACTGCCTTCAGATGACCTTGTCTTGCCGCAACTGCGCAATTTGTGCGTCATCATACCCCAGCGAACGCAAGATTTCAGCGTTATGCTCGCCGAGGCCCGGACCGATCCATTTCGTGCCGCCCGGCGTCTCCGATAATTTCGGCGTGACGGCCGGCAATTTGATCGGCGTGCCGTCGGCAAACGCGTGTTGCTCGAACATGTTACGGGCCAGGAATTGCGGGTCGCTCATCATGTCGCGCACCGAGTAGATCTTGCCTACCGGGACGTCCGCCGCCTGCAGGATGGCCAGCGCATCGTCGATGGTGCGGGTATCGCACCAGGCCTGAATGGCCCGGTCGATTTCTTCGGTGCGCGGCACGCGGCCGTCGTTGCGCGCCAGTTGCGGATCGTCGGCCATGTCGTGGCGACCGATGGCGATCATGAGGCGCTTGAAAATGGCGTCGCCGTTGCCGGCGATGACGATGTTCTTGCCGTCGGCGGTGGTGTAGGTGTTGGACGGCACGATGCCGGGCAAGGCACCGCCCGTGCGTTCGCGCACCACGCCGGCCTGGTCGAATTCAGGCACCAGCGACTCCATCATGTTGAACACCGATTCGTACAGCGCGACGTCCACCATCTGACCCTGCCCTGCCACGCACAGCTCGCCGTGCTTGCCGTTCCAGCGGCCGCCGGTGACGTCGCGATGGCGCAAGGCCATCATCGCGCCGATGACGCCGTGCAAGGCGGCAATCGAGTCGCCGATGGAAATGCCGATGCGCACCGGCGGCCGGTCGGGATGGCCGGAGACATAGCGAATGCCGCCCATCGATTCGCCGATGGCGCCAAAGCCCGGCAAATCCCTGAGCGGGCCTGTCTGGCCGTAGCCGGACAAGCGCACCATGATGGTGGCAGGATTCAATTTTTTGAGCGCTTCGTAGCCGAGGTTCCATTTTTCCAGCACGCCTGGACGATAGTTCTCGATGATGATGTCGGCGTCCAGCGCCAGACGGCGGGCAATGTCCTGCGCCTGAGTATCCTTCATGTTCAGCGTGAGGCTTTTCTTGTTGCGCGCCTGCACCGACCACCACAGCGAAGTGCCGTCCTTGAGCACGCGCCATTGACGCAGCGGGTCGCCGACTTCGGGCGCTTCGACCTTGATGACGTCGGCGCCGAATTCGGCCAGCATGCGCGAGCAGAACGGGCCGGCGATCAGCGTGCCGAGTTCGAGTACCTTGATGCCGGCCAGGGGGCCGTTTGCGGGTTTCTTTTCCATACTTTTATTGTCGGGACAGTGGCTACGGCCAGCGTATCGACTGGAGTCGATCTCATTTGCTTCCGATGCCGGCGTGTCCCGAATCTCCTCTCCTGCTTTGTTATGTCGCGCCTTGCTTCTGCTGCATGTTCGAACTACGTTGCGCGCCGGTCCAGCATGGCGCGTGCGATGGTGCCGGCGTCGACGTATTCCAGCTCGCCGCCCACCGGCACGCCGCGCGCCAGACGGCTGACCCTGAGGCCGCGCGCCTTGAGCGTTTCGCTGATGTAGTGGGCCGTGGCTTCTCCTTCGTTGGTGAAATTGGTGGCCAGCACCACTTCCGCCACGACGCCGTCGGTGGCGCGCGTGATCAGTTTTTCCAGATGGATGTCCTTGGGACCGATGCCGTCCAGCGGCGACAGGCGCCCCATGAGCACGAAATACAAACCCTTGAAGGTCAGCGTCTGCTCGATCATCAGTTGATCGCCGGGCGTTTCGACCACGCACAACACGGTGGTGTCGCGCTCGCCGTCCTGGCAGGTGTCGCAGATGACTTGTTCGGTGAAGGTGTTGCACAAGGCGCAATGGCGGATCGTTTCGGCCGCCTGGGCAAGCGCGCGGCTCAGCTGGAGGGCGCCGTCGCGATCATGTTGCAGCAGATGGTAGGCCATGCGCTGCGCCGATTTGGGACCGATGCCTGGGAGGGTGCGCAGGGATTCCGTAAGCAGGGTGAGACTGGACGGGGTTTTCAATTTCTGTCTGAGGTATGCCGGAAGACCGAAAGCGCTTCGGCCGTCATGGATGGAACGAACTCGGTGATTTCATACTCTGCGACGCCGCCGATGTAGAACGGGTCGGTTTCGATGATGGCTTCGACTTCGGCGCGGTCGGCAGCGTCGGCGATGATGATGCCGCCGCTGCGCGGCACCTTGCGGCCCGACATCAGGAACACGCCGTCGGCATACTGTTCGTTCAGGAATTGCTTATGCGCAGTCAGCAGCGCGTCTATTTCGCTTGCCGGCTTGGTATAGGTAATCGAGATCACGAACATGACGCCTCCTTCAGAAAGCAAGCGCTGCCGCATCGACAGCGCGTTGCCACATCATACCGATACGTTAGAACGGCATCTTGAACCCTGGCGGCAATGGCATGCCGGCAGTCATGCCCGCCATTTTTTCCTGCGAGGTTGCTTCGGCCTTGCGCACTGCGTCGTTGAAGGCGGCGGCAACCAGATCTTCCAGCATGTCCTTGTCGTCAGCCAGCAGCGAAGGATCGATGGAGACGCGCTTGACGTCATTCTTGCAGGTCATCACGACTTTGACCAGTCCTGCGCCCGACTGCCCTTCGACTTCGATCAATGCAAGCTGCTCTTGCATCTTTTTCATGTTGTCCTGCATCGCTTGAGCCTGCTTCATCAAGCCTGCCAGTTGGCCTTTCATCATGGTCGTACTCCTTGGTAACTAAGTTGGTTCATCTTTCGCATGCCGTGGCGGAAATGGCACATCGGCGCCTTCGGTCTGTCTCTTACAGCGGCCGGATCGAGCCCGGCACGATGGACGCGCCGAACTCGCGCATCATGACTTGCACGAAGGGATCGTTCTGCACGGTCTTTTCCGCCTCGCGTTGCCGGTCGGCACGATCGGCTTCGGCTTTGGCGTTGGCGGTGTGCGCCACCAGGCCGATTTCGGTTTCCACCCTGACGCTCTTGCCGAAACGCTCACCCAGGGCGGACGCCAGTTTGTCGACGTTGCCGGAGGCGCGCAAGGTTTCTACCGGGATGCGCAAATGGAAACAAACGGTATTTCCGGTCAGTTCGCATCGTACCAGTTCGCTCTGTTGCGCCATCTGCTGCACCATGCCGCGCAGCGGCAAGTCGGCGGCCAGATGCGGCCAGTTGCCGTCCCAACCGAGTTCGGCAGCCACCTGCGCGGTCTGGGCCTGCATCGCGGGAGTGATCGTACTGGCGGGCGCAACCGGCGGCGCGAGGACGATGGCGTCTTCCGCGTTGTCGGCTGCAGTGCAAATTGCCGCTGAGGCCGCAGCGTTTACGCTGTCGGCTGAATACCGTTCAGTTTTTTTTTGAGCGTCGACGCCGGCCGGCTCTTCATCCCAAGGTGGCGGCATGTCGTCGGACATGGCTGCCGGCGCAGGCGCAGGTGTCGGGGCAACGGCAGGAGCCGCCTGAACCGGCATCGGCGCGGAAGCAACTGCCGCAGGACGCGGCGCACTCTTGCCCGAGGCGGCGCGGGCGGCTTCCAATGCGGCGGCGCGCGCCGAGTTGGCGGGACCTGCCGCCGGGATCGAGGAGGCTGGCGGACGCGAAACGGGTGCACTGGCCGTCGCCACTTGCGGCGCTGCGCTCAGGGGAGCGGCTGCGGGCGTGGACCGGGCCGGTGCGGCTGTCGGTCTCGCGACGGGCGCTGCCGGCGCACTGCCCACGGCACCGGCCGCACCTGCTGCAACAGGACGAAACGCCAGCATGCGCAACAAGGTCATGCTGAAGCCGGCGTATTCGTCCGGCGCCAGACCCAATTCGTTGCGGCCATGGACGGCGATCTGGTAAAACAGCTGCGCTTCTTCCGGATTGAATTGCGACGCCAGGCGCACGATGTCTTCCCGCTGCGGCACGTCTTCCGCCAGCGCAGCCGGCACCGTTTGCGCCAGAGCGATCTGATGCAGCAGCGTTGCCAGATCCTGCAAGGCGGCGTTGTACGACAAACTGCGCGTGGCCATTTCATCGGCAACCGACAGCAAGGCGGCGCCGTCTTGCGCCGCCAGCGCGTCGAGCACGCGGATCAGATACGACTGATCGAGCGCACCGAGCATGCCCTGCACCGCTTCCAGCGTGACCTTGCCGGCGGCGTAGGCAATCGCCTGGTCGGTCAGCGACAGCGCGTCGCGCATGGAGCCGTGTGCGCCTTGCGCCAGCAGGCGCAGCGCCGGCGCTTCGAATTCGATGTTTTCCTGGCCGAGGATGTTGTCCAGGTGGCTGACGATGTGGCCCGGCGGCATTTGCTTCAGATTGAACTGCAAGCAACGCGACAGCACGGTCACGGGAATCTTTTGCGGATCGGTCGTCGCCAGGATGAACTTGACGTGCTCGGGCGGTTCTTCCAGCGTCTTCAGCATCGAGTTGAAGGCGTGGTTGGTGAGCATGTGCACTTCGTCGATCATGTAGACCTTGAAGCGCGCGTTGGACGGCGCGTAAATCGCCTGCTCCAGCAACTGCGCCATTTCATCGACGCCGCGGTTGGAGGCGGCATCCATTTCAATGTAGTCGACAAAGCGGCCGGCATCGATGGCAACGCAGGCCTCGCACACGCCGCAGGGCTGCGCGGTAATGCCGCCGTTGCCGTCCGGGCCCTGGCAATTGAGCGACTTGGCCAGGATGCGCGAGAGCGTGGTCTTGCCTACGCCGCGGGTACCGGTAAACAGGTAGGCATGGTGCAGCCGCTGCTGATCCAGCGCATGTGTCAGCGCCCGCACGACGTGTTCCTGCCCGACCAGCGTATCGAAGCTGCGGGGGCGGTATTTACGGGCGAGAACTTGGTAGGACATAAACTTAGGGGGCTTAGGCGTTGGGTCAGACGGGCATTTTATTCTATTTCGGGCCCGTCTTAACCGACTATCGCGGAATTGGCTTGCCGGACCTGACAGCGTGGGGAGAGAAGCGGATTATTTCCGGCCGTAGGTGTCTTCAAAGCGGACGATATCATCCTCGCCCAGATAACTGCCCGACTGCACTTCGATCATTTCCAACGGGAACTTGCCGGGATTCTCGAGTCGGTGCGTAACGCCCAGCGGAATATAGGTCGACTGGTTTTCGGACAGCAGGAAAACCTCTTCGCCACGCGTAATGCGCGCCGTGCCCTTGACGATGATCCAGTGCTCGGCGCGATGATGGTGCATCTGCAAGCTCAGCGTACACCCGGGATTGACCACGATGCGCTTGACCTGGAAACGCTCGCCGGCGTCGATGGAGTCATACCAGCCCCAGGGACGGTGAATCTTGCGATGCGTCACGGCTTCGCAGCGCTCCTGTTCCTTCAACCGGGCAACAATCTGCTTGACCTCTTGCATATTGCCTTTATCGGCAACCATGACGGCGTCGGAGGTCTCGACGATCACCAGATTATCGATGCCCACGCAGGCGACCAGACGTTCCTGCGCAAACACCAGGTTATTCGAAGCCTGGACCAGCATGACGTCGCCACGCGCGACGTTGCCCGCGGCATCTTTCTCGGACACTTCCCACAGCGCATCCCATGCGCCGACATCGGACCATCCTGCCGCCAACGGAATGATGCGGCCTTCAATGCCAAGCGCCGATGCCCCAGCCAGTTTTTCCATGACGGCGTAGTCGATGGAGTCTGCCGGACACGCTTCAAAGGCAGCCTTGTCGATACGATAAAAGTCGAGGTCTTGCCTGCCGCCGTCGAATGCGGCGCGACAAGCCTCCGCCATGGCCGGCTGAAAATGGTCCATCGCGCGCAACCAGACGCTGGCGCGCATCATGAACAGGCCGCTATTCCAGAGGTAATCGCCCGCATCGATGTAGCGCCGGGCCGTGGCGGCATCCGGTTTTTCCACGAAGCTGTCGATGACATATGCACCGTCCACCGCTTTGCCGCGCCGGATGTAGCCATAACCGGTTTCGGGATGATCCGCGACAATGCCGAATGTCACCATGGCGCCTGCAACTGCGTGAGGAATGCCTTGCCTGATCGCGGCCTGAAAGGCATCGACATCACGGATGACATGGTCTGCCGGCATCACCAGCAAAATCGGATCGCCCTTGTCCCGATGCGCGAGCAAAGCCGCCAGCGTCAGCGCCGGCGCAGTGTTCCGTCCAAACGGTTCAAGCACGATATGTTTGCTCGGACGCCCCGCCGCGCGCAATTGCTCGGCAGTGATGAAACGGTATTCTTCATTGCAGACGACAACAGGCTCCTCAATCAACGCATAGTCGTCGCCGCCGTCCCGGATACGCAAGGCAGTCGCCTGCAGCATCGTATCGGCGCCGACCAGCGGCAACAGTTGTTTGGGATATTGTTCGCGGGAAAGCGGCCACAAGCGTGTACCGGAACCGCCCGAGAGAATTACTGGCTGCAGATATGTCATTAATCTATCGTTGTTTATTGAGAGGCGGATGTCTCCGCGTCTCGGACAAAGAGAATCACGGCGCTTCGCGACGACGCTTCTTGTGCTGATACATCAAGGCATCGGCGCTGTTCATCAGGTCGCCAATCGTATCATGCATGGCCGGATCATATTCAACGAAGCCGACACTATACAGCAGGTCGTAACCGCGCTTGCCGGCCTGGTTGTATTCATTGATCGCGGCGTCCAGATGGGCGAGCACCGTCGCGATTTCCTGCCCAAAGGTGTCGGTCAGGAACACGGCGAATTCGTCGCCGCCGAGACGGCCGATCACGTCCGACTCGCGGAAATTGGCCATCAGGATACGGCCGAAATTGACCAGAGCCCGGTCCCCTTCGGCATGGCCGAAGCGGTCATTGATCTGCTTGAACAGATCGAGGTCGAAATACAGCAAGGACGCCGGCTTGCCCAGGCGCTTGCACATGGTCAGGGCATGCTGGGACAGCGATTCAAACCCGCGGCGATTGGACAGCTTGGTGAGTTCGTCCATGGTCGCGAGATGCACCGCCGCCATTTCCTGCTCAACCATGCGCGTCAGGTCGGCCAGCATGATCCTGTCATCGTCGTTGAATTCGCGCGGAATCGTATCGAGGAGACACAAGGTTCCCAGTTTGTGCCCCTGCGGACCGCGAATCGGACATCCCGCATAGAAGCGGACGAACGGATCGCCCACGACCAGCGGGTTATCCTGAAACCGCGGATCTTCCAGGGCGTCGCTCACCACCATGACATCATCGCGCAAGATCGCATGCGCGCAGAACGACACATCGCGGCCTGTTTCATGGGGCTCGACGCCGATACTCGACTTGAACCACTGCCGCTTGGCATCCACCAGGCTCACCACGGCAATCGGCACTGCAAACAAACGGCGCGCCAGTCTGGTCAGGCGATCGAAGCGTTCCTCGGGCGGGGTATCCAGAATGTGCAAGGAATGCAACTCGGCGACGCGCGCCTGCTCGTCAACGGGAATATCAGCGATTTTCATAAGTCCTTTTTTGCCCATTCATTGACAGAACTCGTTGACATGCAGAATTGCGGCACAAGCATGCACCGCGTTGCCGGCGCCTTTGCTCCGCCTTGTCCGTCGCGCCTTCATGCAATGACGCGCAATTGCCGTACGGATCATTGCCATATCGGCAAATCAAAGCTTTTTATTAATTGTTAACAGGCTCTGTGACTGTAATGCCGATTATTCTTATTCGCAAGCGGCCATCGGACCAGATGACGACTTACCCGCGCCAAAACAAAAAACCCCGCAAAAGCGGGGTTTCTCGACGAGCAAGTTCAGTGTACTGCGGGATGATGCGCCATCAGCTCTTGGCGGCGGCAGGGGCCGGTTTGTCCGCTTTGGCTTCCTGCTCCTTCATCTTCTTGGGGAAAGGCTTCGCCTCGCCCTTGCTGGTAACCAGCGACTTGCTGCGCGGCTGGCCGTTCACCGTCAGGCCGGCGTCGGACAACTTGTTTGCACTTTTGTCGCCGACGCCTTTGACGCGGGTTTCAAAGTCGGTCCAGTCCTTGAAGTCGCCCTTTTTGCGTTCATCGAGAATGCGCTTGGACATCGCCGGGCCGATACCCTTGATGCCGTCCAGTCCGGCCTGATCCGCCTTGTTGACGTCAACCTGGGCAAATGCCAGGCCGGCGCTCATGGCAAATGCGCAGATTGCCAGCAAGATTTTTTTCAACATGATGTTCCTTTCGAGGTAAGCGTTAAGTCATTGAATAAATCATTGAGTACAACGTCAGCGAGCAAAATCGGCTGGCTGAATGATTTAACGATACCTCGGAACAAAAGTTGACAAAATAGAAACGAAATAAACCTGAAATAAATTAGAGAGAAAGCTCTTCGCGCGTGACGGTCGCCGTGCCCAGCTTACCGACCACGATGCCGCCTGCCTGGTTGGCGATCCTGACCGCTTCCGGCAAGGCGACGCCGTTGCCGAGCATCACGGCCAGCGTCGCAATCACCGTGTCGCCGGCGCCGGAGACGTCGAATACCTCGCGCGCGACGGCGGGGAAATTCACGACTTCGTTCTCCAGATACAGCGTCATGCCCTCTTCGGAACGCGTCAGCAGCAGCGCTTCCAGTTCCAGCGCCTGACGCAGGTTTTGGGCCTTGGCGGTGAGTTCGTCTTCGGTCTTCCAGTTGCCGACGATCCGGATGAGTTCGGAACGGTTGGGGGTCAGTATGGAAGCGCCTTTGTAGCGAGAGAAGTCATCGCCCTTGGGATCGACCAGGATGCGTTTTCCCAGCTTGCGACCGACGCCGATCATGTCGGCGACATTGACCAGGCTGCCTTTGGCGTAGTCGGACAGAATAATGACGTCGTAATTGCCGGCCAGCGCGTTGTATTGCGTCAGCTTGTCGCGCAACACGGTGTCGGTCGGCGCATCTTCGAAATCGACGCGCACCAGCTGTTGCTGACGGCCGATCACGCGCAACTTGATGATGGTCGAGATGGCCTGATCGCGGTTGAGATAGCTGTCGATGCCGAGTTCGGTCAGCAAGCCTTCGACGACGGCGCCCGCCTCATCCTGGCCGATGACGCCCAACAGGCCGGTCTGCGCGCCGAGGGTCGCGGCATTGCGCGCCACGTTGGCGGCGCCGCCCAGGCGTTCTTCACGGCGCTCGACACGCACGATCGGCACCGGCGCCTCAGGCGAGATGCGATTGACTTCGCCGAACCAGTAACGGTCCAGCATGACGTCGCCGACGATCAGGATGCGGGCGTTGTCGGTGGAAGGGAGTGTTGTCGCCATGAACTTATGCCTTGGTCAGAATGGAGCGGCCGATGCCGTGATATTCAACGCCGATATCGGCCATCACTTGCGGTTCGAACAGATTGCGGCCGTCGAAGATGACCGGCGTCTTGAGCTTGGCCTTGAGCTGGTCGAAGTCCGGGCTTCTGAACGCCTTCCATTCGGTCACGATGGCCAGGCCATCCGCATCTTGCAAGGCGTCCATCGGGGTTTCGCAGAAGCGTATGCGGGACAGCGCCTCGTCGTTGCCGGCAAAATCCAGCGCCAGGACGCGCCTGGCTTCCTTCATGGCCACCGGATCATACACGGCGACAGTGGCGCCGCGCTCGATCAGCTCGCCCAGCAAGACGCGCGAAGACGCTTCGCGCATGTCGTCGGTATTCGGTTTGAACGCCAGCCCCCAGATTGCAAAATGCCTGCCTTGCAGGTTCTCGCCGAAACGCGTCACGACTTTCTTGCCGAGCACATGCTTCTGGTTGTTGTTGACCTGCTCCACGGCGCGCAGGATATGCAGTTCCTGATCATAGTCGCGCGCCGTGCGCTCCAGCGCCTGCACGTCCTTCGGGAAACAGGAGCCGCCGTAGCCGCAACCGGCGTACAGGAAGCTGTGGCCGATGCGCGGATCGGAGCCGATGCCGTGACGCACGGCTTCGATGTCGGCGCCGACTTTGTCCGCCAGATTGGCCAGTTCGTTCATGAACGAGATGCGCGTGGCCAGCATGGCGTTCGCCGCGTATTTGGTGAACTCGGCGGAACGCACGTCCATCCAGTAAGTACGTTCGTGATTGCGGTTGAACGGCGCATACAGCTTCTTCATCGTCGAATAGGCCCGCTGCCCTTCCGGCGTATTGTCGTGACCGATGACGATGCGATCCGGACGCATGAAGTCTTCGACCGCAGCCCCTTCCTTGAGGAACTCGGGATTGGAGACCACCGAAAACGCGGCATCCTTCGCCGCGCGCTGCTCGAGTTCCTGCCGAATGGCGGCGTGCACGCGGTCAGCCGTGCCGACCGGCACCGTCGATTTGTCGACGATGACCTTGAAACCGGTCATGTGCCTGCCGATGTTGCGCGCAGCCGCCAGAACGTACTGCAAGTCCGCGGAGCCGTCTTCATCGGGCGGCGTGCCTACCGCGATGAACTGGACGTCGCCATGCGCCACGCTGGCGGCGACGTCGGTCGAAAACGTCAGGCGGCCGGCCGCGCGGTTGCGCGCCACGACATCTTCCAAGCCGGGTTCATGGATAGGAATGCCGCCGTTGTTGAGGATGTCGACCTTGGACTGGTCGACGTCGAGACAAAATACGTCGTTGCCCAGTTCCGCCAGACAGGCGCCGGTGACGAGCCCGACATAGCCGGTGCCGATGATGGTAATTTTCATAGTATTCCTACGGATGCGAGCGCCGGAGCGCCCTAGTTCATTACATTCAGTTCTTCGGTACGGCGCGGCGGATAGGTTTCCCAGTGATTGCAACCCGGGCAATGCCAGTAGAACTGGCGCGCCTTGAAGCCGCAATGCGTGCACTGGTACCTGGCCAGCTTTTGCGTATAACTGTGCACCAGCGTCTTGACCACGGACAGCTCGGGACGAATTTCCGCCGGGGCATTGAGCATGCGCGCCTCCAGGAATTTATCCAGCCCCAGCAGGGTCGGCGTCCTGCGCAACTCATCGCTGACCAGCTGATTGGCAGCGTCCACGCCTTCCAGCTCCAGCACCGCCTTGAACACCACTTCCAGCAAATCGATGGAGGGCGCTTCCGCCTGATAGGCGCGCAGCAGATTCAAACCTTCCTTCATGCGGCCTACCGCTTGATAACCATCAAGCAAACGCTGCGCCACCAGGGCGGCATGCGGCACGCTTTGGTGTTCGACGCGGCGCCAGGCCAGCAACGCCGCTTCGACGTCGCCCTTGGCCAGATACACATCGCCCAGCAAGATGTTGGCGCGCACGCTCTTGCGATCGGCGGCCAGCGCTTTTTCCAGCATGTTCATGGCGGCGTCGGGATGGGTGTGCACCAGTTCGTCCTCCGCCAGTTCGCAATAAAACTGCGCGATTTCCTTCTGTCGCCCGCCGGCGCCGGAAGCTTGCAGGGTCTCCGCGGCTTTGATGGCGCGCGCCCATTCTTTTTCGCGCTGGTAGATTTCCAGCAAGGCGCGGCCGGCCTGGGCGCCGTATTGCGTGTCGTTGAGCAGATGGAAGGTTTCTTCCGCCCGGTCCAGCAGGCCGGCTTTCAGGTAATCCTGCCCCAGTTCGTACTGTGCATGCGCCTTGTGCTCCGCCGGCAAGTCGGGGCGCGCCAGCAGGTTCTGGTGAACGCGAATCGCGCGCTCGGTCTCGCCGCGGCGGCGGAACAGGTTACCCAGCGCAAAATGCAGATCGACGGTTTCCGGGTCGAGCTTGACGATTTCGATGAATGCATCGATCGCCTTGTCCGGCTGTTCGTTCAGAAGGAAATTCAATCCCTTGAAATAACCGCGCGGCAAGGTACGCGATTCGGAAATCAACTGGTTGATATCGACACGCGCCGCAATCCAGCCGAGACCGAAAAACACGGGGATGCCGAGCAGCCACCAGAATTCAAATTCCATAGAAGTCTTTTTAGATGAGATGCTGGGGAGGAACGACGCTGTCCGGCTGCGGCGGCTGGACCTGCGCAAGTTGCTGCGCTTCACGCTCTTTCTGCAGCGACGAAACGGCTTTCTTGTGCCTGGAGGCTTCGCGGCGATGGCGGAAGACGATCGGCGTCATGGCCAGCACGCCCAGAATGGCGCCGCCGACGAAGCAAACCAGCAACACGAGCACCAGCGGATCGGTGCGTTCATAACCGAGGAAGAAATGCAGGGTGACTTCCTGCGTGTTTTTCAGCGCAAAGAAAAAGAAAAGAATAAACAGGATGGCCGCAATCAGTCTTGAAATTATCTTCATGGCGCTAATCCTTTTTGATGTATTGGCCGGCCTCGATGGCTCGGCGATAAGGTACGGCATGCTGCATGGGCGACCAAACGACAGGAAACGCATCCAATCGGATCGCCAATACGGCAGAGTTGAAATTGTACGTGAAAAAAAACGGCATCCAAAGATGCCGTTTAATTTGTTAAGCGCTATTTACACTCCATACAACTTGTATGCGCTCAACGGTCCCGCTTGCTCTGCAGCAGGCGCAACAACTTAGTCTTCCTTGATGGGTTGCCCCACCATGGCGTCGACACGCTCACGCAATTCCTTGCCGGGCTTGAAATGCGGTACGCGCTTTTCCGGCACCATCACTTTGTCGCCCGACTTGGGATTGCGACCGATGCGAGGCGGCCTGCGATTCAACGCAAAGCTGCCAAAACCACGAATCTCGATACGCTGGCCGGTTGCAAGTGCATCGACCATTGCATCGAGGATGGTTTTGACCGCGTAATCCGCATCCTTGGCGACAAGTTGCGGATAACGCTCGGCCAGGCGAGCGATCAGCTCAGACTTGGTCATTATGCTCGACTGATCAGTTCTTGTTGTCGAGCTTTGCCTTCAGCAGTGCACCCAGGCTGGTGGTGCCGGAAGCAGCGCTGGAGTCCGAAGACATCTTTTGCATTGCTTCTTGGGTCTCGGCATTGTCCTTTGCCTTGATCGACAATTGGATGCTGCGCGCCTTGCGGTCGATGTTGATGACCAGTGCTTCAACGCTGTCGCCGACCTTCAGGTGGGTACCGGCATCTTCAACGCGGTCGCGCGAGATTTCGGATGCACGCAGGTAGCCTTCGACTTCGTCGGACAACTGGATCACTGCGCCCTTAGGCTCGACCGACTTGACGGTACCGGTAACCAGTGCGCCCTTGTCGTTCATTGCAGCGAAGTTGTTGAACGGATCGCCTTCCAGCTGCTTGACGCCCAGGGAAACGCGCTCGCGCTCGACGTCGATTGCCAGAACGACGGCTTCCAGCTCGTCGCCCTTCTTGAAGCGGCGGACAGCTTCTTCGCCGGTTTCAGTCCAGGACAGGTCGGACAGGTGAACCAGACCGTCGATGTTGCCGGTCAGGCCGATGAACACGCCGAAGTCGGTGATCGACTTGATGGCGCCCTTGACCTTGTCGCCCTTCTTGTGGCTGATCGCGAAATCATCCCAAGGATTCGGCTTGCATTGCTTCATGCCCAGGCTGATACGGCGACGCTCTTCGTCGATTTCCAGAACCATGACTTCAACTTCGTCGCCCAGCTGAACAACCTTGTTAGGCGCGACGTTCTTGTTGGTCCAGTCCATTTCGGAAACGTGCACCAGGCCTTCGATACCTTGCTCGACTTCGACGAATGCGCCGTAGTCTGTCAGGTTGGTGACCTTACCGAACAGGCGTGTGCCTTGCGGGTAGCGACGGGACAGACCGGTCCATGGATCGTCGCCCAGTTGCTTGACGCCCAGCGAAACGCGGTTCTTCTCTTGATCGTACTTGAGGACCTTGGCAGTGATCTCTTGACCGACTGTAAGCACTTCCGACGGGTGACGCACACGACGCCATGCCAGATCGGTGATGTGCAGCAGGCCGTCGATGCCACCCAGATCCACGAACGCGCCGTAGTCGGTGATGTTCTTGACGACGCCGGTAACCACGGTGCCTTCTTTCAGGGTTTCCATCAGCTTTTGACGCTCTTCGCCCATCGACGCTTCGATGACGGCGCGACGCGACAACACGACGTTGTTGCGCTTGCGATCCAGCTTGATGACCTTGAATTCCAGGGTCTTGCCTTCGAAAGGCGTTGTGTCCTTGACCGGACGTGTATCCACCAGCGAGCCTGGCAGGAAGGCACGGATGCCGTTGGTCAGAACGGTCAGGCCGCCCTTGACCTTGCCATTGACAGTACCAACGACGATCTCGCCGGACTCCATCGCCTTTTCGAGCGAGAGCCACGATGCCAGACGCTTGGCCTTGTCACGCGACAGGATAGTGTCGCCGAAACCGTTTTCCAGCGATTCGATCGCGACGGAGATGAAATCGCCGACGTTGACTTCGAGTTCGCCGTTGTCATTTTTGAATTCTTCGATAGGAATGAAGGCTTCGGACTTCAGGCCGGCGTTGACGATAACGAAGTTATGGTCGAGGCGGACGACTTCAGCCGAAATGACTTCACCAGAACGCATGTCTTGACGTGACAGCGATTCTTCAAACAGCGCTGCAAATGCATCAGCGCCAGCGGCTCCAGGAGCCAGGACAGTAGTGGTAGACATAGATTCAAGAAAGGTGTTGGCCAGTATCCGGTCGCGATTCGCTTACGTCAGATTGCTAACGATGCACGCAAAGGGCGATGAATATTGGGTTTAGGTTTATCAACACTCGCCGGACTTTGCATCTGGCGAGCACCAATGGGCTACAAAAACAACAAATAAAACAGCAACAAATGCTTATAAGGCTGCGTACCAGCTGAGCACCTGCTTGACCGCCTCATCGGCTGTCATGTCGGATGTATCCAGTAGATATGCCCCTTCCGCCGGCTTGAGAGGCGCCGACGCACGATTCATATCCCGTGCGTCGCGCTCCCTCAAATCCTTCGAGAGGTCTTCCATGTTAGCAGGAAAACCCTTGTCAATCAATTGCTTATAGCGTCTTTGCGCCCTGGCTTCGACGCTGGCGGTCAAAAATACCTTCAAGGGGGCATGCGGGAAGATCACCGTGCCCATGTCGCGGCCGTCGGCAACCAGTCCCGGCGCCTTGCGAAAACTGAGCTGCAAGCCATACAAAGCATGACGGACCGTTGCCAGAACGGCAATTTTCGAAGCCGTGTTGCCCACCTCTTCCGCCCGGATCGCCTGCGTGACGTCTTCATTGGCGAGAAAAATATGGCCGCCGTCGAAATGGCAATGCAAATGCTCCGCACTCTTGGCCAGGCCATGCTCATCATTCATGGCAACGCCGCGACGGATCGCGGACAAGGCCGTGAGCCGATACAAGGCCCCCGAGTCCAGGTAATGGAAGCCGAGATGCTGCGCTACTTTTTGCGCCACCGTACCTTTGCCCGAGGCAGTCGGGCCGTCGATGGCAATGACGGGAATAGTTGCCGCGTTCATGGGAATCCCCGCTTTTTAGTCAAAATTCTGCTCAATCAAATCAGTGTCTGTTCGGCAATATGCTGAAACACCCGGAAGTAATCCGGAAAAGTCTTGGCCACGCATTTCGGATCGTTGATGCGCACGCGCGTGCCCTGGCGCGCCGCGCCATCCAGGGATGCCAGGGAGAAACACATCGCCATGCGATGGTCGTCATAGGTGTCGATGGTGGCAGGCGTCAATTGCGCAGGCGGCGTCACGCTGAGGTAGTCTTCGCCCTCTTCCACGGTCGCGCCAAGCTTGCGCAGTTCGATCGCCATGGCGGCCAGACGGTCGGTTTCCTTGACGCGCCAACTGGCGATATTGCGCAGGACGCTGGTGCCGTCGGCGTACAAGGCCGCCACCGCGATCGTCATGGCAGCGTCGGGGATGTGGTTGAAGTCGGTATCGATGGCTTGCAGCACGCCATTGGACGAGGCCTCGATCCAGTTGTCGCCCATGGTGATGGTAGCGCCCATCCGGCGCAGCGACTCGACGAAACGCACGTCGCCCTGGATGCTGTCCTTGCCGACGCCTTCCACCCGGATCGGTCCGCCGGCAATCGCACCGGCCGCCAGGAAGTAGGACGCGGAAGAAGCGTCGCCTTCGACGTGGATGACGTCCGGACTTTGATAGTGCTGTCCGGCCGCAACCGTGAACGATTGCCAGCCGTCGCGCTGCACCTCGATGCCGAAACGACGCATCAGGTTCAGGGTGATTTCGATGTAAGGCTTGGAAATCAGCTCGCCGACGACCTCGATCGTCATCGGCTCGCTCCTGGCCATCAAGGGCGCGGCCATCAGCAGCGCCGTGAGGAATTGGCTCGACACATTGCCGCGCACCTTCATGCGATGCGCGTTGAGCATGCCGCGACGGATATGCAATGGCGGATAGCCGGCGTTGCCGGTGTATTCGATCTGCATGCCGACGTCGTTCAGGGCATCGACCAGATCGCCGATCGGACGCTCGTGCATGCGCGCCACGCCGTGCAGGGTGTAGTCGCCGCCGATGACCGCCAGCGCCGCCGTCAGCGGGCGGATCGCGGTGCCGGCATTACCCATGAACAAGTCCGCCTGATGCACCGGCAACACGCCGTCGACGCCATGCACGATGTAATCCTGCGTGCCGTCGACCTGCTCCCATTTGACGCCGAGCTGCTGCAAGGCCATCAGCATCACCAGCGTATCGTCGGAGGCCAGCAGATCCATGATTTTCGTCGTACCGCGCGACAAGGCCGCCAACAGCAGGATGCGGTTGGAGATGCTCTTGGAGCCCGGCAACTTGACCGTACCTTGTACGTGGGCGACAGGCGCCAGATCGATGTGATGTGGATAGGAAGCTTGCTTCATCGGAATTCGTTGCTCACAAGGTTAATAGCGGATTAATAACGGACTGACAGCGGAAGTACTTCGGGCCGGCAATGGCGGCAAATACTGTTGACCAGCAGCTTAGTCGCCGCCCTCTTTGCTTTGCCGCTCGGCCGTTTCGATGGCTACAGACCAATTGTGCCGTGCCTGCTGGGCATTTGCGTAAATTTTTTCCAGGCCGTCGCTGTCGCGCTCGACCAGCATCTTGCGCATGCGGATCAGCTGGACCAGATACGCGTCGAGCTCGTGCAGCAAGGCTGCGCGATTGGCGAGCGAAATATCGCGCCACATTTCCGGCGAAGAACCGGCAATGCGCGTGAAGTCGCGGAAACCGCTGGCGGCGTATTGAAACAGGATAGGCGCGTGCGGCTTCGACGCGATGTCGTCCACCAGCGCATACGCCAGCAAGTGCGGCAAATGACTGACCGACGCAAAGACGGCGTCATGCTCTTGCGGAGTCAGGCGATGAATGAGCGCCCCGCAGGCCTGCCAGGCTTGCGCCACGCGGTCGATGTCCTGCTCGGCGTTTTCAGGCAAGGAAGTGATCACCGTTTTCTTGCCTGCGTACAGATCCGCCAAGGCCGCGTCCGGACCGTTTTGCTCGCGACCGGCAATCGGATGTCCCGGCACGAATTGCGCGATCTTGTCGCCCAATGCTTCGCGCGCGGCGGCAACCACGTCGGCCTTGGTGCTGCCGGCATCCGTCACGACGGTGCCCGGTTGCAGATGCGGCGCGATGCTTGCCAGAATCGCACCGGTCTGTGCGACCGGCGCCGCCAGCATGATCAGATCCGCACCTTGCACGGCATCGGCAACATTGGTGCCGAGCTCATCGATGATGCCCAGTTCCTTTGCACGCAACAGCGATGTTTCGCTACGGCCGACACCGACCACATGTTCTGCGGCACCGGCCTTTTTCAAGGCCAGTGCGAACGAACCGCCGATCAGGCCGACGCCAAAGACAACAATTTTCTTCACTATGCTCAGCCTTCAGCCCAGAACGACTTTCAATGCGTCGATGAACGCAGCATTTTCTTCGGGCAGGCCGATGGTGATGCGCAGCCATTGCGGCAAGCCGTAGTTGCCGACCGGGCGCACGATGATGCCCTTCTTCAGCAAAGCCAGGTTGACGCGCGCACCGGCGCCGTCGTCATCCCCCACCTTGACCAGCACGAAGTTGCCGTACGACGGCACATACGTCAGCCCGAGCGCGTCGAACGCGGCGATCAGTTGCCGGTAGCCCTGCGCATTGATCTCGGCGCTCTTTTGCAGGAATGCCTTGTCGTTGAGCGCAGCGACCGCGGCTGCTTGCGCCAGCGAATTGACGTTGAACGGCTGGCGGATGCGATTGAGCAAATCGGTCACGCCCGGCTGCGCAATCGCAAAGCCGACGCGCAAACCGGCCAGGCCATAAGCCTTGGACATGGTGCGCGAGACGATCAGGTTCGGATAGCTGCGCACCCAGTCGGTCGACTCATATTGCAGATCGGCCGACAAATACTCGTTGTAGGCCTCGTCGATCACCACCACCACGTGTTGCGGCACCGCCTTGAGGAAGGCATCCAACTCCGCCGGCGGCAGGAAGGTGCCGGTCGGGTTGTTCGGATTGGCGATATAGATCAAGCGCGTATCGTCGGCGATGGCCGCCGCCATGGCTTGCAAGTCGTGACCGAAATCCCTGGCCTTGACTTCAATCGCGCGCGCACCGACGGCTTGTGTCGCCAGCGCGTAGACCAGGAAACCGTATTGCGCGTAGACCACCGATTGCTTCGGCTGCACGAAGGCATGCGCCGCCAGCTCCAGGATGTCGTTGCTGCCGTTGCCGAGCGTGATCCAGTCTTGCGGGACGTCGTACTTGGCGCTGATGGCCGCCTTCAGGTCGAAGCCGTTGGCATCGGGATAGCGGCCGATATCGGCGACCGCCTTCTGCATGGCCAGCCTGGCCGATTCCGGCATGCCCAACGGGTTTTCGTTGGATGCCAGCTTGATGATCTTGCTTTCTTCCAGGCCGAACTCACGCGCGACTTCGGCGATCGGTTTGCCTGCCTGGTAGGGCGCGAGCGCGCGCACGTATTCCGGACCAAATTGTGTGGACATGATGAACCTTCGAATGATTTATACGGTGAAAGGATAAGAGCCAAGCAGCTTGAAAAAAGCAGCGTTCTCTTTTAATTCGGCCAGCGCCTTGGCGACTTTCTCGTCTTGTTCGTGACCTTCAAGATCGACGTAGAAATAATATTCCCACGCTCCCATGCGCGCCGGACGCGACTCGAAGCGCGTCATCGATACGCCATGTTTTGCCAGCGGCGCCAGCAAGTTGTAGACCGCGCCGGCCTTGTTCGGCACCGACAGTACGATGGAGGTCTGATCGCGCCCCGATGGCGCCGTTTGCAGACGGCCGATGACGGCAAAACGGGTGCGGTTGTGCGGATCGTCCTGGATATGCGCGTTGACGGTTTGCAGGCTGTACTTCTGTCCTGCAATTTCGCCGGCGATGGCGGCCACGGTGATATCTTCACCAGCCATGCGCGCAGCTTCTGCATTCGACGCCACGGCCTGACGCTCGATGGCCGGATAGTTCTGATTCAGCCACGCATTGCATTGCGCCAGCGCCTGCGAGTGCGCGCAGATGCGCGTGATGCCTTGCATGCCGCCATTTTTGGTCATCAGGCTGTGATGCACGGGAATCGAAATCTCGCCGCTGATGCGCAACGTGGTTTGCAGCAACAGATCCAGCGTCCGGTTGATCACGCCTTCGGAAGAATTCTCGATCGGCACCACGCCGAAATCGGCAGTGCCGGCTTCAGCGTCGCGGAATACTTCGTCAATCGAAACGCAGGGCAAACCCTCGACCGCATGACCGAACTGCTGGTACACGGCTTGTTCGCTGAAGGTGCCTTCCGGGCCGAGATAAGCAACCACGACGCGCTTTTCCAGCGCGCGACAAGCCGACATGACTTCGCGGAAAATGGTCTGGATATCGGTGCCGAGCAGCGGACCGGGATTGCGCTCGGCAGCCTTGCGCAGCACCTGGGCTTCACGCTCGGGGCGAAACACCGGCGCGTTGGTCTCGGCCTTCACATGGCCGACTTCCTGCGCAACGCGGGCGCGCTGGTTCAGCAAATCGAGAATTTGCGCATCGATGGCGTCGATCTTCTGACGCAGGGGCAAGAGTTTATCGTCACTCATCATGGTCTTTCTTATTACGCGTTTGCCTCGTCAAGAGGCTGTTGCAAAGCAAAGCCGGCCAGGCGCAGCATCGCAGACAGTGCGTCAGCACGGCAAGACGTTGCAACGACGCCAGATTTGTTTTGCAGCGGCCTCTTAGCCGTGAGTTTGTTCGAAGTCGCGGAGATACGCCACCAGCGCCTCCACACCTTCAATCGGCATCGCGTTGTAGATCGATGCGCGCATGCCGCCGACCGACTTGTGGCCTTTCAGCTGCAGCAGACCGCGCTCTTTGGCGCCGGCCAGGAATGTTTCGTTCAATGCGTCGTCATGCAGGAAAAACGGCGCGTTCATGCGCGAGCGGCAATCCCTGGCAATGCGGGTTGTATAAAACTCAGTGCTATCCAGATAGTTGTACAGCAAGTCCGCCTTGGCGATGTTGCGGCGCTCCATCTCGGCCACGCCGCCCTGGCGCTTGAGCCACTGGAACACCAGGCCGGCGATGTAAATCGCATAGGTCGGCGGCGTGTTGTACATGGAATCGTTGTCGGCCACGATCTTCCAGTCGAATGCGGAAGGACAGATCGGCAAGGCGTGGCCCAGCAGGTCTTCGCGCACGATAACGATGGTCAGGCCGGCCGGACCGATGTTCTTTTGCGCACCGCCGTAGATGACGCCGTATTTGGAGACGTCCACCGCGCGCGACAGAATGTGCGACGACATGTCGGCGACGATGGGCGCGTTGTCGGTGTCGGCGGCGACGTCCGGCGTGAACTGGTACTCGACGCCGTCGATGGTCTCGTTGGTGCACAGGTGAACGTAGGCGGCGTTGCGCGACAGCTTCCACGACTCGCGCGCAGGAATGCTGGCGAACTTCTCAGCCTCCGACGATGCGGCGACGTTGACCTCGCAATAGCGGCGCGCTTCCTTGATCGACTTGGTCGACCACGAACCGGTGTTGACGTAATCGGCAACGCCGGTTTTGCCGCGCAGCGCCGCCAGATTCATAGGAATGATGGCGTTCTCGGCGATGGCGCCGCCTTGCAAAAACAGGATCTTGTAATTGGAGGGAACCGCAAACAGCTCGCGCATGTCGCGCAATGCTGCTTCGATGATCGACATGTATTCCTTGCCGCGATGGCTCATTTCCATCACGGACATGCCGCTGCCGTGCCAGTCCAGCATTTCGTCAGCAGCTTGCTGCAATACTTCTTTCGGCAATACGGCCGGGCCAGCGGAAAAATTGTAGACCATGATCCAGGGTAAAAATAAAGAAAAGACCAAGCAACGATACAAGAATACGAGCAGGAAGGACAGGAACAGAAGACCGGACAAACAGGCAGAACAAGCTGGCGAAACAAATAAACAAACGCAGCAGGATGAAAATGACCGGCCATCAGCCGGTCATTTTCTGTTCAGCCCGGCTTATTCCGCAGGTGCGTCGCCTTCGCCGGCAACGGCATCACCGCCTGCGGAACCGACGGCGCCTTCGACATCGTCTTCGGTCTTGTCTTCTTCGGCATCAGACTCAACCACACGCTGCAGACCGCTCAGCTTGGTGCCGTCTTCCACTGCGATCAGCGTCACGCCTTGCGTCGCACGACCCATTTCGCGAATTTCCGCGACACGGGTACGGATCAGCACGCCGCCGGTGGTGATCAGCATGATTTCATCGCTGGCTTCCACCAATGTCGCAGCAACAACCTTGCCGTTGCGTTCGCTGGTCTGGATCGCGATCATGCCCTTGGTGCCGCGACCGTGACGGGTGTATTCCGTGATCGGCGTACGTTTGCCAAAGCCGTTTTCGGTTGCCGTCAGGACGGATTGCTGTTCGTTTTCAGCGACCAGCAAGGCGATGACTTGCTGACCGTCTTCCAAGTTCATGCCGCGCACGCCGCGCGCCGTACGGCCCATCGGACGCACATCGTTTTCGTCGAAGCGCACGGCCTTGCCGGAATCGGAGAACAGCATGACGTCGTGCTGACCGTCAGTCAGCGCGGCGCCGATCAGGAAGTCGCCTTCGTCGAGGTCGACCGCGATGATGCCGGCCTTGCGCGGATTGCTGAAGTCGGACAGCGGCGTCTTCTTGACGGTGCCGAGGCTGGTCGACATGAAGACGTAACGGTCTTCAGGGAAAGTACGATTCTCGCCGGAGACCGGCAGGATGACCGTGATCTTTTCGCCGTCTTGCAGCGGGAACATGTTGACGATCGGCTTGCCGCGCGAATTGCGCGAGCCTTGCGGCACTTCCCACACCTTCAGCCAGTACATGCGGCCGCGGTTGGAGAAGCACAGGATGTAGTCGTGCGTGTTGGCGATGAACAGTTGGTCGATCCAGTCGTCATCCTTGGTCGCCATGGCTTGCTTGCCGCGGCCGCCGCGTTTTTGCGCGCGGTATTCGGAGACCGGTTGCGACTTCATGTAGCCGGTGTGCGACAAGGTCACGACCAGGTCTTGCGGCGTGATCAGGTCTTCGGTGCCGAGGTCGGTGGCGTTGAGTTCGATGGTCGAACGACGCTCGTCCTTGGCGCCGATGCCGAAATCGTTCTTGGCGGCGTTCAGTTCGTCGGTGATGATCGCAGTAACGCGAGCCGGCTTGGACAGAATGTCCAGCAAGTCGGCGATCTGCTCCATGACTTCCTTGTACTCGTTGACGATCTTGTCCTGCTCCAGACCGGTCAGACGTTGCAGACGCATTTGCAGGATTTCCTGCGCCTGATCGTCGGACAGCTTGTACAGGCCGTCGTTTTGGATGCCGTAGTGCGTCGGCAGGTTTTCCGGGCGGAAGGCATTGATGCCGCCGGTGTTTTCGGCGCCGGTACGCGCCAGCATCTCGCGCACCATGGACGAATCCCAGGCACGCGCCATCAGTTCCGTCTTCGCGACCGGCGGCGTCGGCGCCGCGCGGATGATGGCGATGAAGTCATCGATGTTGGCCAGCGCAACGGCAAGGCCTTCCAGCACGTGGCCGCGTTCGCGCGCCTTGCGCAATTCGAAGATGGTGCGGCGGGTAACGACTTCACGGCGATGCGACAGGAAGCATTCCAGCATCTGCTTCAGGTTCAGCAGCTTGGGCTGACGATCCACCAGCGCCACCATGTTCATGCCGAAGGTGTCTTGCAGCTGGGTCTGCTTGTACAGATTGTTCAGCACGACTTCGGGCACTTCACCGCGCTTGAGTTCGATGACGACGCGCATGCCGGACTTGTCGGACTCGTCGCGCAGGTCGGAAATGCCGTCGAGCTTCTTGTCGCGCACCAGTTCTGCGATACGTTCCAGCAAGGCCTTCTTGTTGACCTGATACGGCAGCTCGTCGACGATGATCGCGGTACGGCCTTCGCGGCCGAATTCCTCGAAGTGCGTCTTGGCGCGCATGACCACGCGGCCGCGACCGGTGCGATAACCATCGCGCACGCCGGAGACGCCATAGATGATGCCGCCCGTCGGGAAGTCCGGAGCAGGTATCAGCTCGATCAGTTCATCCACCGTGCAATTGGCGTTCGACAACACATGCAGCGCGCCGTTGATGACTTCGGTGATGTTGTGCGGAGGAATGTTGGTCGCCATGCCCACCGCGATACCGGACGAACCGTTAATCAGCAGATTGGGGATGCGAGTCGGCAGGACGGAAGGTTCTTTTTCCTTGCCGTCGTAGTTGGGGTCGAAATCGACGGTTTCTTTTTCGATGTCGGCCAACAGCTCGTTGGCGATCTTGTCGAGGCGGCACTCGGTATAACGCATCGCCGCAGCGCCGTCGCCGTCGATCGAGCCGAAATTACCCTGGCCGTCGACCAGCATGTAACGCAGCGAAAAGTCCTGCGCCATGCGCACCAGCGTGTCGTAAATCGAAGCGTCGCCGTGCGGGTGATACTTGCCCATGACTTCACCGACCACGCGCGCACACTTCACGAACGGGCGGTTCCAGACGTTGTTCATCTCGTGCATGGCAAACAGCACGCGACGATGCACCGGCTTCAGGCCGTCACGCACGTCCGGCAAAGCACGGCCCACGATCACGCTCATGGCGTAGTCGAGGTAGCTCTTGCGCATCTCTTCTTCAAGGGAAATGGGGATGGTTTCTTTGGCGAATTGATCCATTGGCAAGTCGGAAGGTATTGATCTTGGTTGGTAAATCAGACCCGCAACGGCATGACTAAAACGTCCATAACGCGTCCATGGCGGGTAGCGACTTTAAACCAAGCATTCTAGCATGCCGAGCCCTGTTGCCACGGGTTTTAGCTCTGGAGCAATATGCAGCCGCCGGCATAAACAATTGCAGCCATGGCGGCAGTTATGATTAAAATGCGAGCCTTCCCTGAAAAATTGCAAATTCAAAGCAACAGGCTTTTTTGCCGCGAAGCAAAGCCGGCATATCCAAGGAGTCTTTTGGGCTATCTTCTGCATCATTCGCCTCGCATCAGTCTCAACATACTAATTAATATGTCCTATAAATTTACCGCCGGATTCCTGCTTTGCCTTTTCGCCACCATCGCTGGCGCACAGAACCTCACCGACATCCCCGCTACGCCTGTCTCGTCCGCGTATAACCAGGACAATCAAGGCAATATTGCACGCAGCCAATACGGCCTGTGCTGGCGTACCGGCTACTGGACACCCTCCGACTCGGTTACCGGCTGCGACGGAGAATTGTCGCCGCCCGTCGCCAACCCGATTGCACCGGCGCTGGTGAGCAATCCGGCTGCGATCGCTGCCACCGATCACGCCGCGACTGCCACTGCAACGAATTGCAATTTCGCGGTCACCTTGGGCGGCGACCGGATTTTCGGCTTCGGCATGACTGGCCTAAATAGCGCAGCCACCAGCATTCTCGACCAGGAAGTCGTCGAAAAGCTGAAAACCTGCTATCAGATTGACAACATCCTCGTCACCGGCCACGCCGATCGCCTGGGCACGCAGAAACATAATCTGGAAATTTCACTCAAACGGGCAGATGCCGTTGCCACATTTCTGAAAAGCAAACAGGTGTCCGCACCAATCGAGACAGCCGGCGCCGGCAACGCCGAGCCGGTCAGCAACTGCCCGGACAAGCTTGTCGGCAAGAAATTAACAAGTTGCCTATCACCTGACAGGCGCGTGGTTATTTCTGTGCAAGGGCATGAAAAATAAGGTTTTTTACGCAAAAACTGACTTTTTTGGCAACTCACACAGCACCTTCATAGAGGTAAACGCCTTGTTACCAAAAAACAACAGAGTACTAAAAACGTTGATTGGACTATTTGGCAACGTTCGCCGATTGCACCAGCCTGTGGCAGAATGGCGACTAAGTTCATTGCACGGTCCCCTGCAAAGGGGCGTGTGACGACCTGAACACATGATATTATTCGTTTTTTTTGATGTCGTAATTTTGTAGCGCAGTTTATCTGCGGATATCTCACCCGAGAGGAGAAACATGAACAAATTAGCAAAACTCGTCTTCGCTGCTGCGTCCGCAGCCATCGCTCTGTCTGCGACTGCACAGGAAATCAAGGACATTAAAGTTCGTCCGAACAGCCTGTACCTGCAAGACGGTCGTGACGTTGTAACCCGCAGCGGCTTCGGTCTGTGCTGGCAAACTGCGTTTGTTAACGGTCCTTGCGAAGAAGCACCTGCTCCAGTTGCTGCTGCTGCTCCTGCTGCCGCTGCTCCTGCTGCGGCCCCTGCTGCTGCACCGACATCGGAAAAAGTCACCTACGCTGCTGACGCATTCTTCGACTTCGACAAGGCAGTCCTGAAGCCAGCTGGCAAGGCTAAATTGGACGAGCTGGTTGCTAACCTGAAAGGTCTGAACCTGGAAGTCATCATCGCTGTCGGCCACACCGACTCCGTCGGTTCGGTTGCTTACAACCAAAAACTGTCCGTCCGCCGCGCTGAATCGGTCAAGGCATACCTGGTTTCCAAGGGCGTCGAAGCCAACCGCGTCTACACTGAAGGCAAGGGCAAATCGCAACCAGTCGCAGACAACAAGACTGCAGCTGGCCGCGCCAAGAACCGCCGCGTTGAAATCGAAGTTGTTGGCACACGTAACAAGTAATTGCCGGCACGCGATTTTCAATCGAATCAAACCCCGCTTCGGCGGGGTTTTTTTATGGAAATTTGTTTTGTGTCGGACAGCAAGCCGATTGCTTCGGCTATCATTCACCCTATGAATGCCGATCCTCTAGAACTGCAAAAATTTAGCGATCTCGCCCATCGTTGGTGGGATCCCACTTCCGAATTTCGTCCCTTGCATGAAATCAACCCGCTTCGCCTGGAATGGATCAACGCCCGAGCGGCGCTGTCGGGCAAGAATGTGGTCGATATCGGCTGCGGCGGAGGCATCCTTGCCGAATCCATGGCGCGCAAAGGCGCCAAGGTCACCGGCATCGACCTCTCCGAAAAAGCGTTGAAGGTTGCCGACCTGCACGGCATGGAATCCGGCGTCCAGGTCCGCTACGAAAAAATTGCCGCCGAAGAACTCGCCGTGCGCGAAGCCGGACAATTCGACGTCGTGACCTGCATGGAAATGCTGGAGCACGTTCCCGATCCGGCTTCCATCGTCCGCGCCTGCTCCACCCTCGCCAAACCGGGCGGCCACGTGTTCTTTTCCACTTTGAACCGCAATCCGAAAGCGTATCTGTTCGCCATTCTGGGCGCGGAATACTTGCTGCGCATGCTGCCCAAAGGCACCCACGATTACGCCAAGTTCATCACGCCGGCCGAACTGGCGCGCTTCATTCGCGAAGCGGATCTGGAACTCGACGGCATCAAAGGGCTTTCCTACAATCCTTTGACCAAACTGTATTCGATCAACAAGGACACCAGCGTCAACTACATGGTGGCTTGCCGCAAGCCGCTATAGTCACACAACCGCTGGCATATACGAGGCCCGGACTGACCGGGCCTTGTCCTCACAACAACCTCAGAAATCCACAATGCCTCTGAAGAAGCCACGCGCCATCCTGTTCGACCTCGACGGCACACTCGCCGATACCGCCCCGGACCTCGCTGAAGCAGTCAATGCGTTGCGTGCGGATCGTGGCCTGGAACCGACACCTTACGCATTGCTGCGCCCCGTCGCATCGGCTGGCGCGCGCGGCCTTATCGGCGCCGCCTTCGGCATCAAACCCGACGACGCGGCCTACGAGGAATTGCGCGTCAGCTTCCTGAACCGCTACGAAGCGAACCTCGTCGTCAAAAGCAAACTGTTCGACGGCATCCCCGATCTGCTGAAACAGCTGGAAGCACAAGGTCTGGCCTGGGGCATCGTCACCAACAAGGCATCCCGCTTTACCGATCCGCTGGTGCCGCAAATCGGCCTGGGTCACGCCGGCTGCGTCGTCTCCGGCGACACGACTCCGCACACAAAACCACATCCGGCTCCGCTACTGGAAGCCGCGAGCCGCCTGCAACTGCCGGCGGATGTCTGCTGGTACGTCGGCGACGACCTGCGCGACATCCAGGCAGGGCGTGCGGCCGGCATGCAGACCGTCGCCGCGGCATGGGGCTATTGCGGCCACGCCGAACCGGCATCGTGGGAAGCCGATGCGCTGTTGCATGACCCGCTACACCTGCTTGACCTGATCAAGTCATAATCACGTTAGTCGCGCTAATCGCATTAGTCGCATCATTGCACTATCGCCGGAAGAAAGACCCCATCCAACTTCCGGCCATATCAAAATACATTGAAGGCGTTTGCCTGTCGCGAACGCACTTCTCCACGAGGAAACGATCATGGTGAATCATCCCCGTCCTGTCTGGCAACGGCGCACACTGCGCTGGTCCGCATACACACTCACCGTTCTGCTGCTGCTCGCATTGATCAGTTGGCTGGCGCTTCCCTCCCTGGTCAAGAAAATTGCCGCCGAACAGACCCAGGAAAAAATCGGACGCAAGCTCGACATCGGCGAGGTCAGCTTCAACCCGTTCATCCTGGCCTTGCGCGTCCACGACGTTACGCTCTACGAACCCGATCAAAAAACCGCCGCGTTCAGCGCCAAGGAACTTGTCGTCAACGCCTCCGCCACTTCCCTGCCGCGGCTGGCCGCCATCCTCGACGAAGTCAAACTGGTCGAGCCCAAAGTCCATATCGTCCGCCTGAGCGACGAAGGCATCGGCCGCTACAACTTTTCCGACATCATCGACCGCATTCTCGCCATGCCGAAAAGCGAAGGAGAAACCTTCTTCTCGCTGGCCAACCTGCAACTCCAGAACGGCGCCATCCTGTTCGACGACAAGGTCACCGGCAAGACCATCGACATCCGCACACTCAACATCGGCGTACCGTTCGTGTCGAACCTGCCGCGCAATGTAGACACCTTCGTCCAGCCCACCCTGTCGATGACCGTCAACGGCACACCGTTTTCGCTCAAAGGCCGCAGCAAACCTTTCGCCAGCTCGCTCGATACGACATTGGCCATCGACATCGACAAGCTGGACCTGGCCAGCTATGTCCCCTTCGTCCCGGTTGCCTTGCCCGTCAAACTGGAAAGCGCCAAGCTCAGCACGCAACTGGACCTCACCTTCAGCCGCGACAAGGAGAAGCCTCAGATCGCTCTCGATGGCGACGTGACGCTGGCCGATATCTCGGTGCAGGAAAAAAATGCGGCGCAATTGCTGAAAGCCGGTTCGGTTAACGCAAAAATCAACAAGCTCGACCTCGTCAAGCTCAGCGGCGTCATCGATCAGATCACCATCGACAAGCCTGAAATCTGGGCGGACATGAACAGCAAGGGCGAAATCAACTGGACGCGCATCGGCAAGAACAACACCAGGCCCGTCGCGGCAAAGAAAGCGGCAAGTCCCGGCAACATCAAACCGGTCGCAGCTGCAGTTGCAACACCATCAACGCCTGCAGCTGCGGACGCCAAAGCCCCGCCAGCTACGCCCGCCATCACCATCCGTAAATTGATGGTGCGCGACGGCAGCGTCAAATGGTCGGACGATGCCAATGCTTCGCCACGACAAATTGTGCAATTGGACAAGATCACCATCGACGCAGAAGAAGTCTCCACCGTCGCCGATGCCAAACCCGCCAAAGTCGCCTTGTCGCTCACGGAAAACGACCATGGCGAAATCAGCTTCACCGGCGAACTGGCACCGCTCAAAGGCAACGTCAGCGGCAACGCGACATTGAAGTCGGTTCAGTTGAGCGGCTATCAGAATTACCTCAATCGCTCCCTCAACGGCGCACTCAGCGGCAAGGTCTCCGGCCAGACCGACGTGCAAATCGCCGGCGGCCAGATCAAACTCGGCAAACTGGGCATTGAAGTCAGCGACCTGAAGCTGTCATCCAAAGCCAAATCCGCCGCGAGCGTCATCGGCGCCAAGACCATCGCACTGGACAATGCATCGATCGATCTGCAGGCACATAAAGCGGAAGCCGATGCGTTCCGCATCGTCGGCCTGAACGGCGACCTGCGACGCGATGCCAAGGGTGTACTGAACCTGCAGGATTTGATCGCCACTTCCGCCAAACCGGCCAACACCACCGGCACATCGGCCAAGGCAGAAACAACTCCCAAAACCGCAACACCCACCGCCTCAAACGCTACGGCCTGGCAAGCGAAACTGCATGGTCTCGCCATTACCGACGGCACCATCGCCTATGAAGACGGCGGCACTACGCCGGCACAAAAACTGCGCGCCGAAGGCATCAACCTGAAGATCGACAACCTCTCCAGCCAACTGGATCAGACCACGAAGATTTCGCTGCAAACCAGACTGAACAAGAACGGCAAACTCAACCTCACCGGCCAGGCCGCACCGCAGCTGAAGACCGTCGACCTCGCGCTGGATGCGCAGAACTTGCCTATCGCGCCATTCCAGACCTACTTCACCGATTACCTGAACGTCACGCTCGCCAGCGGCACGCTGAGCACCAAAGGCAAGCTTGCGCTGACGCCGCCTCTCAACAAGCAAACGCTGGCGCTGCAATACAACGGCTCGGCCAGCCTGAACAACTTCCGCGTCCTCGACAAGCTGACCTCCAGCGACTTCCTGCGCTGGAGAACGCTGAACCTGCAAGGCATCAACGCCAAGGCAGGCGGCAAGCCGGTCGTCTCGCTGGAAAAGATCGCCCTCTCCGATTTCTACGCGCGCGCCATCCTGTCCGATCAAGGCAAACTGAATCTGCAAGACATCATCGTCTCCAAGGACCAGCCGGCCAGCTCCGTCACCACGCCGGCGAGCACCGACGGCAAAGCGTCGACCACCGTCGCCAAGACCACCACCTCGACCGCCCCGGTGACACCGGCTGCGCCCGATCCGAATGCGCCGGTGATCCGCATCGGCCAGACGGTTCTGCAAGGCGGCAACATCAATTTCACCGACAACTTCGTCAAACCCAACTACACCGCCAACATGACCGGCATGGGCGGCACCATCGGCAGCATCGCGTCCGACAAGCCGGCTCCGGCCACCATCGACTTGCGCGGCAAGATCGACAACGACGCGCCGCTGCAAATCTCCGGCTCGCTCAATCCCTTGTTCAAACCGATGTTCCTCGACGTCAAAGCCAGCGCCAACGGCGTGCAATTGCCGCGCCTGACGCCTTACTCGGCCAAGTACGCCGGCTACCCGATCACCAAGGGCAAGCTGTCGATGGACGTGCAATACAAGATTGAAAACGACAAACTGGTCGCACAGAACGACGTACGCATCGAGCAGTTGACATTCGGCGACCACGTCGACGGCCCCAACGTCACCAAGCTGCCGGTGATGCTGGCCGTCTCCCTGCTCAAGGACCGCGACGGCACCATCAATCTCAACCTGCCGATTTCCGGTTCGCTGTCCGATCCGCAATTCTCGATCGGCGGCATCATCATGCGCGTCTTCGTCAACCTGATCGTCAAGGCCGTGACCTCGCCGTTCGCCCTGATCAACTCGATGTTCGGCGGCGGCAGCGCCGGCGAACTCAGCTACATCGAATTCGAACCCGGCTCCTCGGAACTGACCGACGACATCCGCAAGAAACTCGACACCCTCGGCTATGCACTGCATCAGCGCCCGGCCCTGAAGATCGACGTCATGGGACGCGCCGATCCGGCCGTCGACGACACCGGCCTGCGCCAGGAACTGCTGAACAGAAAGATGCGCGCCCTCAAGCGCAAGGACATCATCGAAAAAGAAGGCCAGCCATCCGGCAAGGACCTTGAAATCAACGACACAGAGCGCGCCAAGTACATGGAAAGAGTCTACAAGGACGAGAAGTTCAAGAAACCGCGCAACATGGTCGGCCTCACCAAATCGCTGCCACCCGACGAGATGCAGAAATTGATCGTCGACAACACCACGATCAGCGAAGACGACCTGCGCAACCTGGCCCAGCGTCGCGCCGACCTGATCCGCAATTACCTGCAAGATCAGAGCATCATCTCGGCCGACCGGATCTTCCTCATCGCTCCGAAGCTCAACGCCGACGGCATCAAGGACAAGGGCAAAACCAGCCGCGTCGAACTGACTCTGCAACAATAAAACGAAGAACCTGGTACTGATGCAAGGGCCGGTCCTTGATAACCCGGCAAGCCGCCCCCATACTGAGTTATAATGCAAGTCTGCATGGGGCCGACTTGGTTTCGACGTGGGTTGCAAAGCAGCGCAGGGCATACCGAGGCCTGACTACCTCGTAAATACAATCAGACAAGATATAACTGCAAACGATAACTCGTACGCACAAGCGGCTTAATACCCGCTTGCTCTACACTACTTCTTCCTTGGGGTAGGCTGGTAAAACAGCAGTAG